>Ga0272443_10000167_pt1 | contig 125319 bp, 88 predicted proteins | sample SSMAcet12_FD_193581 | JGI IMG/M metagenome (GOLD analysis project Ga0272443, IMG submission 193581) | Marine sediment archaeal communities from Little Sippewissett salt marsh, Falmouth, MA, United States - SSM-Acet-12 | ecosystem: Environmental > Aquatic > Marine > Wetlands > Sediment ... | reverse complement strand
TGTAGGCGGTGTCGGGACCGACATTTTGCAACTGCATGTCGAGCGTGATGCTCTCGCCGCAGTTGACCATTCCGTCGTTGTTGCCGAGAGGATCGTTGACGATATGATCGTCATAGATGACAAACGGCCCCTCCGGAGCGATAATCTGTATAGTGGATATGTACGGTTCCCTGTTCTGGGCCGTAATGACGATGTCGGCCGTGCCGGGGGCATCGAACGGTGCCAGCGCAATGTTAACCATACCGGATGAATCGACATATCCGGCGCCGTGCAAAACGCCGTTAACGGTTATACCGACATACGATGCCGGATCGGCGTGGACAGTGAAAGAGGTTGAGGTCATCAGCACGGTGGCATCGTGGGTGATATTATTCTGATCCGGAATACCGAGGTATGTCATGACCGAGGGATCGCCCATGAGATGATAAATTTCCCAGTAATACTGGACCCTGCTGCCGCCGGCGGTAACGCCGAGATTACCGGCGAAAACAATGGCGCCATTGGTGACAAAATGATATTTTTCGGCCTCTCCATGATCGTGAAAAACGCCGTCGTAAGCGCCAAGAGTGGTTGCCTCATAGGCCGGGCCGGACGCGACAACATCGCCGTATCCCACGCCCCAATAATAGTCTTCGTACCAGTATGTCGAGTTGGAACCGCCGATATATCCGATACCGCCTTTACCTTCGACTTGAAGGAAAGCTTCACCGAAACATGGTGTGGTTTCGTCGAAAGTGTTGGATTGGCAGCAGTTGCCGACACCCAGCAGATATTTGCTGTAATTTTGCAGGCCGGGAATGTCGCTGGTCGTAAAGGACGGGTCGGCATGGCCGCTGTGACTGCAGTGGGCGGTATAATTGTAGAAGCCAACGCCGTCACTGATAGTCTGAATAATGGCGGCCGGGGCGCTGGATTGATCGGATGCGGGGTAGAGCCAGACATTGGGGTCGATACCGTGATCCAGATTGAAATAAAGGTTGGTTCCGTAATTGATCTGCCCATTGCCGTGAGTCGCGGCATAGGTGCCGTCAACACCGGAAACCAGCGTTACATATTGCAGATATGACGGATCCGGCATTTCGTATTTTTCGTATTCCAGGGTTTTATCTATCTGCGGCTGCAACTGTGCTGCGTTTTGCGCCGAAAAACGGCCGTAAAATATTTCCGGCAGATTATCTCCGTCCAGTTCGCAGTATTTGAGATCGGTGACATGTGATCCTGCTGATCCCGACCAGGACGGGATCTGCGGGGTATCGCCGACAAAAAGCACAAAAGACGGTGCCGGATCAGTTGGAGTCCCGGCGTTATACATACTGTCGATATGGCTTTTTATGGCTGAGGTTGAGGATCCTATTTCATCGGTATAGGAAACTATGACGGTGAAACCTTTTTCTGTTTTCCACTCGATGAACGGTTGGAGTTGAGTTTCGAACATCCGGTCGGCGATAATGAGATATTTGACAGGATATTTGACCAGATTGAAGGAGTCGGATTTGATTTCGGTGGTAAACTGATCGTAGTTGAGCATCTGGTCGTAAACAGGCTCAAAAAACGGCGAGTAATGCTTTGTCTGCATTTCCTCCGTTTGAGTCCAGTCGGGATGTTCGAAATTAACCCGTATTTCGATATTTTGATAGACGCGGATTTTATTTTCGGATGGGCTGTATTCCACCGGTGCGACGGCGATTTTGCCCACGCGGACGCCTCTCATGACACCCTCTATTTCCGTTTCAACCATCGGCAGATTATAGAATCCGCTCATGGCATAAACGTTGGGGTTGATTTCAAAGGGAATCGACGCCGGATCATCCGATTTGGAGATAGACGGCTGGGCCGGGATGATAGGATCTGTCATTCCCAGATCGGTTAATGATATCTCTTCGACATCATATCCGACAACCTCGGTGGTGATATCGCATCCAAACGGGATGGAAATCAGTTTACCGGCCATCGGCAGGTTTGGTTCGCCGATATTGAACGAACGTCCCAGCCCGGGGATTCTGGCCATGGTAAAGTCGCCCTTTGAGGTTGACACGGGATAAAAGTTGATTTTCTCGACTTGAAGTTGAATTGTCAGTCCGGACATATCCTGATCGATGAGTCTGATTCCGGACGGAGCATTGCTGAGTTCCACAGATTGGTAAGCCGTTGCCATTCCGGCGATTCCGATACAGAATATAACGGCCATCCAGAGTCCAATAACCAATCTTTTCAAAACATCCTCCGCTCTGTCAAAATATTATTATTTAATTTCTTCCAACATATTGCTATATAAGAAACCCAGGCATTTATCTATATAAATCGACCGGGCATAATAAAATATGTAATTTCTACGACAGGTACAAATTTGTACATCAAAGGTGTGAAATCTCTTTACATGTGGTTGTGCAGTTGCTGTACCTCTTTTTCTACTATAGTATAACACAAAGACGGCCTATGTCAAGTTTTAAATTAGTGTGCCAACCTGTTTAATTTCTTGGGATTAGGCGAGAAAGCGATATTCGTGGATGTATAATTTTGCGTCAAAGAACCAAATGACATATTTCACCAAATTTCAATCCAAATTGTCTGTTTTTGATCCGGCGCAGTTTTGCAACCACTGGGCACAACTGCAACAATTGCATCCATCACCGGTGCCATATAAATATGATATAATACAGGTAACATCCAGCAGGTTGAGAACACAGTCGCAGTTACAATCGGCGATACAGAACGGTTCCGGTCCATCTTTGTAGAGATAATTTATAATATAAACGATATCGAGCAGGTTCAGTCCGCCGCTGCAGTCGGCATCGCCGGCACCAATGAAGCAGTTGTCTTTTATTGTTATCTGTCCGCCGGAGACCCCGATTTGCGTGGTGTCGAAATATGGATGGAGGCTGTCGATGACCATGGTGTCGGCGGGTGGTCCCTCGACTTCTTCCCATATATTACAGATGGTATCGCCGGGATAATATTCGGTGCAATTATACCATAGTGTATCGTAGTAAAATTCAAACTCGAGGCCAATAAGGTAGCCCGACTGATCGGAAAATCCAAAATCATCAAGATTAACGACGATGTCAACCGACTCGGTGGACATAGGGATGGAATCGGGCATATAACCTATGTCGGCCAGGATTTTGATCAGGGGGACACTGCCGCCCTGCGGATAGCCGATGCCGTTGACAGTGGGCGGGCTGACCGAATTGGCCAGAGCCCTTATGTTTATACCTGTTTCGTAGATGGTGTCGATATCTATAAACTGCCAGCCCGAGGTTAAGGTCCCCGTGGTGTCAACTGATGTGGTATTGAAACTGATCAGTTCGGGGTTGTCGGTTACAATCGTAAGTTCAAAGCCGGCAACAGTATCGGTGTGATTGGCCATGTGTATCGGGATGGCTACATTTTGCCGGCCCTGGTACACGGTGGTATGCGGTATATGAATATCGAGATCATAAAACTGGGCTGATATGGATGGAATGAGAACAAGCGAAAAAAAGACCGAAAAAAAGGCTATTCTACAAAAAATACCAAGGGATATGCGATTATACGACATCGACTCCTCCAAGTTAGTTAATTCGGAATCTCGTGTTAATCCCTTAGCAATCAGGCAGGTAAAAAGTCCTTTAATCTCGGTTTATGCAGAAATATTCTGTTTTTGCTATATTCTATAATACAATTTAAGCCCAAATAAGATTCTGTCAAGGGGGAAATTTCTCAGCAGTCCCCGATTTCCGGGGGCGGGCCGCCTTTATAGAGGTAATTTATCATAAAAGTGATATCCAGAATATTGAAGTCCGAATCGTTGTTGACATTACATCGCGGGCAATCGGCCGGCGCCCGGCCATCCCGGTAAAGAAATGCGATAGAGAAGGTTATGTCGAGGATATTGATGCCGCCGTCATTGTTGCAATCGCCCGCATGCTTGTCGGCTGTGATTTGGCGGGGCCACTGGAATATCTCAGGTCGGCCCTCGATCCATGAGCGGGCGCCATCATTTGTCTCGTCGGTAACTGTCTGATCCGAGGCATTGGTGAGAGTCAAGGCGACAAATATTCCCGACAGGAGAATAACGAGGGCTTTGGCCAATGCAAGTTTCATTTTTGTAGCTCAATCTATGATTGTGGTGCCGCATACGGGCGGCGGACCATTTTTATAAAGATAGTCAATTATATAAACTATATCAAGAATGTTGGTCGTATTATTGCCGTTGGCATCGCAGGAATCCCAGCATCCGGGTTCGGATCCGGGGTAAATATATAGGATATTTATCATGTGTGTCACATCCAGTATATTAACCGAACCATCCAAATTACAGTCACCGGCGATCAGGCAACACGGGCAGGGATCGGTTTCACATCTTTTCCATGCATCATATTGGCCGCCCAAAAGATAACAGTCATAGTAGAAGGTGTTTTCACAGAGGACACTATTATCTTCAATATAGCAGCAGCGGCCGGTCTCACCTATTTCAGGCAAATGATAGATTTCCGGACGGGCATCGATCCAGGCATGGGCCTTATCTATGGTCTCGGACAGGCCGTCGATTCCATCTGTATTTTCCGTCGCCAGAATTTTGACGAAATAAAGAGTATCATCGACCAACAGATCGCGTTGGACATATACCGAAACCATGTGTAAATCCTGATATTGCGAGTCGGGCATAATCGGATTGGTGGACTCCCATGGATAATAACCGCTCAGACGAACCGCTCTATCATAGATGTCCCCCGGAACAAATCCTCCTGTGGGCTCAACCCAGTCGGCATTCATCGCGGTCCACATGACTCGATGTGTATGAAAAAAATCGGTGGTTGAATCGTAATTGGGCATTTTATATCCGCCATAATAGGCAAGGCCGCCCAGACGATAATCTGCCATGACGCAGTCATTATTTTCGGTGCTGTCGGGGCCGTATTCGGCGCCTATACAGTACATTAATTTTCTCGTGGCATCGAAATCGCTGAAATTCTCCACGCTTGAATCGGAGGGAATATCCCAGTCGATGAACTCGCCGAAAAAGACATTGGATATATCAAAATAGGAATTGTTGTAGATTTTATAGCGCGTTACGATGAAGTTACCGCTGTCGGGCGATTTCGGGGCATAGTATTCAACCGTCATCGCTATATTCGAATCATGCGTCAGGAATTCACCGCTGTAACCGTACTGATAATCGGGAAAAGATATTGAATCAACCGACGGGCTCTCAAGCGGTAAGAAGCCGTTATTCGATGTCCAGTCGGCGTTGTACATAGAGTAATACAAGATGGTGTCGATGCCGTCGATATAACAGATAAACGGGCTTGCCTCACGGAGATAGACCGAAATATTATCGTCGGCGCCGGCGGTGTTATTGGTGGTGTCGCAATCGTCGAAAAAATTCATATTCCAACCGCCATCGGGCGCGTTGCCGCCGTTGCCGATATTACCGTAGTTGTTGAAATTGATGCGGACATTTTCGGTTCTGATCCCGGCGTATTCGGGGAGTTGAACCGTATCGGCGATTATAAGATGAACCGAAAGCGAATCGACATTTCCGCTCATCGAATTGGATTCGAAATCGACGAATCCATCGACGGCGGTCGGGCCGGCTGCTATTATACCACCCTCATTAATATAAACTGTCAGATCAAAGTGATTGGGCGGGTTTTCGGATATATTAATCTGGCCGAAATTGTTCACATTCAGCCAGCCGGGTTGACCGTTCAGCTCGATAACAGAAATTTCGCTGATATTCAGTTCGGCATCCCCGATATTTTCGAGTCTGACCACAGAATCGAGCCGCACACCCGGTTTTGTCCAGGTCGGATGGCCGATATTGTCGGGTGAAATATTTAATATCGGGTCGGCACTGGCGGTTATATTACATATAATAAGAAAAAAGGCAGTAAATACCGCAATGATATGTTGTCGTTTCATGTTGTCTTTCCAGTATGATGCGGGCGGAGTATTTGTCCCTATTTTTCAGATTAATTGTATTTATTACAATATATTTTGTCGACACCGCTTAATCTTACTGAATATAGCATTTTTCTTGATTGACAGATGTGTATTTTTGCTTATATTGATAAATAAGGCGATAAAATATAGATTTTACATGCCAGAAAAGTCTACGGTTTGCGACAATTGGCCGACATAACATAAGAGTTTTTGTTTTTGGAGCTTATGTGCTTTAATCGTTTGTCGTAATGGAAGGATATTGATTTTGTGTTCTCCCGGCCGCCGGAATGTATCAACATTAGTAATTTTAAACAATTCGACTCCGGTTATTTATTGCTGGATAATAAAGCGGACATAATATATATTAATTAGATATGAAATTTATCGCATCGACATATCATGAAATAGGAAAACAAACCACATTTTTGTAATTAGGAGGACGTGAGTGATGGGAAGGCAGCAAAGAGAGGCTTACATGGGAAAGAAATTTTTAACGACACTGGTTATCTTATATCTTATTCTGGGTATAAGTTCGTTTGTCTCCGCCGAGCAGATTGCGGTCGATTATTATTTCGAAAAGCCGGAAATAATTAATGTCGATATCGGCGGCGAGCAATTTCAACGAATTATAATGAAAGATGCTCCTAATTCAGGAGATATCGGTAATCCGGCATTACCGGCGCGCGGGGCGCGAATTCTGATTCCGTACGGAGCGGATGTTACAGGTATCGAAATAATCGCGGAAGATATGGATTTTCTCGGAAGCGATTTTTATATCGAGCCGATCGGCCGTCCGGTTAAACTCTCATCGAATCCGGGTCCTCTTATGCCGCCGGAGCCGAATAAGGCGGTTTATGAATCGGATCAGGTGTTTCCGTCCGAGGATTACAAAGAAATCGGTGTTTTCGAATTTCGCGGTTACCAGATTCTAAACTTAAGGCTTCAGCCGTTCGAATATACCGGCGCCACGGGCGAATTGGGATATTATCGGCACCTGACGGTTATTGTCAATACGTCCGAATCCCGCAAGGAAGCGGAGTTGTTCCGTGGATTCGCCCAGGACGAGCTCGAGGTTTCCGGCCGGGTCGATAACCCGGACGATCTTGGATCGTATATGGCGGCTTCCAAGCGCGACGCCAAAAATTTCGATTTGCTTATTATCACAACGACATCGCTGGCGGGTTCATTCCAGCCGCTCAAGGATTATCACGACACCACCGGTTTTATAACCGAGATTCATACGACGACCGATATCGGTAGTACCGATCCCGATGATGTCAGGGATTATATCCGTGATCGTTATTTGAATGACGGTATAGATTATGTGTTGATCGGCGCCGATGATGATTTAATTCCGGCCAAAGATCTATATGTGGAATCATGGGAAGGTTACGGGGCCGAAATCGAGTATTCGATGCCGGGTGATGTTTATTTTGGCTGTCTTGACGGCACCTACAACTATGACGGCGACAGCTACTGGGGTGAGCCCAACGACGGCGCCGGCGGCGGTGACGTCGACCTTATCGCCGAAGTATATGTCGGCCGGGCCTGTGTCGGCAGTACCACCGAGGCCGATCGGTTTGTCAATAAGACCATACAGTATCTGACTTCGACCAGCGGTTATCTTCAGAATGTTCTGATGTGCGGCGAGTATCTTGGTTTCGGGGGCGTTTCGGATTATGCCGGGACGATGATGGATCAGATGGTTGACGGTTCCAGCGCCGACGGTTATACGACGGTCGGTATCCCGTCCGATTTGTACAGCGTGGATCGTCTGTATGACCGGGACTGGCCGGGCAACGACTGGCCCTCCTCGGAGCTCACATCGCGAATCAACGGCGGTTTGCATGTCATAAATCACCTTGGTCACGGCAGTGAGACCAGCGCGTTAAAACTGTCGACCAGTTCGATTATGAGTTCGCTGAACAATGCCGATCATCTTTTCCTGTATTCGCAGGCCTGTTTGTCGGGACATTTTGACGGTCTCGACTGCTATGCGGAATACATGAATATTAAATCCGATTATGCGGCTTTTGCGGTGGTTATGAATGCCCGGTATGGCTGGGGAACCAATTCGAGTACTGATGGGCCCTCACAGCGATTCGACCGCGAATTCTGGGATGCCGTTTTCAGCACATCGGAAAACAAACCCGAACTTGGTCGGGCCAACCAGGATTCCAAAGAGGATAATCTGTATCGTATCGACGAATCATGTATGCGCTGGTGCTATTATGAAGCAAATCTTTTTGGCGATCCGACGGTGGCGATACGGGTAAGGCACTCGCTGCAGTTTGATTATCCCGATGGTATTCCGAGCGTGACGACGCCGAATCAGGAAAAATCTTTTGAGGTTGTTATAAACGGGGCATACGGAGGCGCAATGCTGGCCGGCAGCGGTATGTTACATTATGCGGTCAACGGCGGAGTATATGACTCGATTCCGCTTCAGGCTATGTCTGCAATACGGCACAAGGCCACCTTGCCGGGGCTGAATTGCGGTGACGAGATCGAATTTTATTTCAGCGCCGAAGAGGAAACCAGCGGGCGGATATATGATCCCGATCCTCAATCCCCGCACCAGGCGATTTGCGCGGCGGCTGTTGTTACCGTTTTCGAGGATGATTTCCAGACCGATAAGGGCTGGACGGTAACCGGCGATGCTCTCGACGGGCAATGGAACCGCGGGGTTCCGGCCGGACTCGGTGAACGCGGCGACCCGGCGGCGGATTATGACGGTTCAGGGAGTTGTTATTTGACGGATAATGAGTATGGCAATTCCGATGTCGATGACGGCACGACAATATTGACCTCGCCGATTTTTGATCTAACGGCCGGCAATGCTTCCATTCATTATGCACGATGGTATTCGAACAATTACGGTAATGCGCCATATGCGGATACGATGAAAGTATTTTTGACCAACAACGGCGGTTCGAGCTGGACGCTGGTCGAGAAGGTCGGGCCGGTTGACGAGGCGGCCGGCGGCTGGGTGGAGCGCACCATCTGGGTGTCTGAATATATCACCCAGACCGATCAGATGCGGATCCGTTTCGAGGCTTCGGACCTAAGCGACGGGTCGGTTGTCGAAGCCGCAATCGATGATTTTGTCGTTACATGTTACTCCTGCGGTCAAAGCGCACCGCAGATTACGACCGAGTCGCTTCCGGCCTGGACGGTTGGGAACGCATACTCCGAGCTTATTCAGGCTTTGGGTGGTACCGGGGCGTTTACCTGGAGCGATAAAAACAGCGATCTTATCGGAACGGGCCTGTCACTGGCGACCGACGGCACAGTTTCCGGGACGCCGCTGTCGAGCGGAGTGATTTCGTTTGTCGCCATGGTGACCGATGAAGAAAGCGCCACCGACGAGAAGCAGTTCAATATCACAATCAACTCGCATGTAGATATAGCCGACGACACGCCTCCGGATTGGACGGTGGGGCAGGCGTATGCCGATACGATGCACAGCACCGGCGGTACGGGAGCGATCGTGTGGACGGATAAGAATAGCGATTTAAGCGGAACCGGGTTGATATTCAGTTCCGGCGGCCTGATTATAGGCACACCGAGTTCAGCCGGTCCGGTTACATTTATCGCGCGTGCGGTGGACGACTGCGGCGATTTCGACGAGAAAACGCTGAACATAACCATCAACCCCGCGGTGGCTATTACCACCGAGACATTGCCCGAAGGGACCGAAACAGTCGAGTATTCAAGTCAACTCGAAATGAGCGGCGGGACGGGCCAGATCGCCTGGACCGACAAGAATAACGATCTTGACGGCAGCGGTCTGACACTGTCGCCGACGGGACTTTTGTCGGGAACCCCGGCTCTTGTCGGGACGGTCGAATTCACGGCTATGGCCGAGGATAATACCGGCAGTTCGGATGAGCAAATTCTGACGGTCGAAATCGGTCCGGCATGGGTTTGCGGTGATGTCGATGGTGATGGGACGGTTAATTTGCTGGATGTCACATTCCTGCTGAGCTATATTTATAAGAGCGGAGATGCGCCGCCGGTTCTGGAGGCCGCGGATGTGAATAACACGGGTGAATTGAATATTCTGGATATTACTTATCTGATCAATTACCTGTATAAAGACGGCCCCGATCCCGACTGCGGCTGATAAAACAAGTGATATTTAAAATAAAAAGGCAGGCATGGCGCCTGCCTTTTTTTATGAGACCAGTACGGAGGATGTTATTTTTTTGTCCAGTGACATGTCGATCTCAAGATATGGAGAGAATCAAAGTTAGGTCGTTTGGTTTGGGGGTATAGTTCGACATCAAATTGTGAGTCGTCGATTTTAATGTCCTTCAGGCAATTGTCTGTTTGAAAATAAAGGAAAAAAATGGAAAAATAATCCGAACAACAGGGGAACCTGTCTATTACATAGAAGACACAGTCATCACGTTCTTCGTAAGTAAAAGTTTCGGGATTTTCATTTATAATCACATCCGCGGCTAACTTCAAAAGGCTGTCAATGTCTATTATGTCAATAATGGGCATTTGAATCACCAAGCGATTTTGCAAATTGTCTGTGTCGTCGGTATATGTTTGGATTTCATCAGCGAATGCCGATGGTGTAACAGGAATTAAGCTCAGGAAAAACGATGTAATATATTTAAGTAATAGTCTCATGATACCGTTTCCCATCAATAATATAAAGCAGGGGCGGGGGTAAGCCCGCCCCGGCACCCCTCATATTATTTCTCCGCCAGCTCGTCCTGGTGTTTTTGTGCCTTGCTGATCAGGTCCATAAGCTGGACCATGTCTTCGGAGTCATTCTCGACGAAGACTTCTTTAGCCAGGTCGAACACGGCGGAGAGTTTCGAACCTTTTGCCCAGTATGATTTGCGGAGAATCTCGCCGAACTCGGCGGCGACCGCGGCCAGTTTGAAATCGGCCGATGTATTCTCGAAGCTTTCGCGGAAATTGTTCCGCCTGATTTCCTTGCTCATCTCGGTCACTTCGCCGTTGTCGGGATCTTTGTGGCGGATAAAGATCGTGCCGACATGTTTGGATTTCGCGAACTTGTGAAATTTGATTTCATAGAGCGCGGTCACCTGGTGACCGGAACCGATTTCGCCGCCGTCTTCCTTGTCGTCGCGGAACTTGTCGTCATCGACATCCCGGTTTTCATAACCGAGCAGGCGATAACTGCGGACGACATCGGGATCGAAGTCGACCTGGATTTTGACATCGCGGGCGATCACCTGGAGTGTTCCGGTCAGGTTGTCGAGGAAGATTTTTTTGGCCTCGGCAAAATCATCGACATAAGCATAGAAGCCGTTGCCCTTGTTGCCGAGTTTTTCCATCATGATGTCGTTGTAGTTACCCATACCGAAACCGACCGTGGTGAGAGTGATGCCCTTGTCGGCGTATTTTTTGATCTGCTCGAGAATGTCATCGGGGCCGGTACGGCCGACATTGGCGACACCATCGGAGCAAAGAATTATCCGGTTGATTTTGCCTTTCTCGAACATCTTTTCGGCCATTTCATAGCCCAGGCGGAGACCCTGTTCGGCATTGGTGGCGCCGGATGGAACCAGCCAGTCGATGACCTCGAGAATTTTATTTTTATCGTTGATCGAGGTCGGCTCGAGGAGAACTCTGCCCTGCGAGCCATAGACGACGATGCCGACTTTATCGTTGCGGTTGAGATTATCGACCAGCATGCGGAGCGATTTTCGCACCAGTCCGAGCCGATCCTCACGGCCCATCGAGCCGGAGACATCGACGACAAAGACGAGATTGGCGTCTTTGCGGTTTTCCGGGCGGATATCGTTGCCCTTGATACCGACCCGCAGGAGATGGCAGTTCTGCCCGAACTCGGACGGGGCGCCCTCGATATGCACCGCGAAGGGTTCGTTCTCGGGCGAGGCATAATTGTATTCGAAATGATTGACGAATTCCTCGGTGCGGATGGCCTCGTTGGGCGGCAGTTCGCCGCGTTCGAGATATGAACGGGCCATGATAAACGAGGCGTCATCGACATCGATGGCGAAGGTCGAGAGGTGGTCATCCTCGGTATCGACAAACGGGTTGACGCCGTAATTTTTGAAAAACATGGCATCGAACGGTTCGCCGTTGACGATCTGTGTCCCGCCATGAGCTGGGGGATAGTAAGAAGATTCATTGCAGCGTCCGGCCATTTTTAATGCATCAACTGCCATCGGTGAGGCCACCTGCCCCGAAACCAAATGTCTAACAACCTCATCTTTTTCAGCGGTTACTTTAATGACTTTGTTCAACTCTGCCGTAGATTTTTCCAATTGAATGTTTTGCTCGGTCATCCTGTCCGATATAACGGAGACCTCTTTGATTTCAACAGCAGAATATCCAACAGCGGTGATTTTTAGAGTATGTTTGCCTGGGATGACGGAATGTATAATATACATTCCATCCGGACCAGTCATGCAGCCCTGGGTGGTGCCGACAATCATGACCGAGGCGCCGGGGATCGGTTTGCCGGTTTCTTTGTCGGTGACGACGCCCTTAATTTTGCCGGTGGTTCCGGCGCTGATTATAAGCGGGATGATGACCATGACGGCCACAATCAGCATCAGTCCTGTGATAGTTTTTGTTTTCATGACCCGATACCTCCTGAGAATAAATTAATTTCGTGTTTCTGATGGGGATACATTTTGCGGGTTGATATCTTCCCGAAAAAATGGCGGGGTATAAAAAATATTTATTTTGTTGGAGATTAGTGATTATATTTAAAGAACATCCTGCAACCGATTATCATTTGATATTGTCTTAAGGGTGAATATGGATAAGGAACAGTTCTGGACGCTGCTGGAACCGGTTCACGCGGAAGCCGAAGGATTTTGCCGGAGGCTGGCGGGGAGCCGGGATGACGGCGACGACCTGTATCAGGAGTCGCTTCTGACAGCTATGCGTAAGTTCTCTACTATCAGGGAGATAAACTCGTTTCGACCGTGGCTGTTCAGGATCATTGTGAACAGCTTCAAGAACAGCAACAAGCAACCCTGGTGGCGGCGGCGGGTCGAAATGGCCCCGGAACTGATCGAGGCGGAGCCGGGCAATGATCCCCGGGGACAGCTTGACTCGGCCCGCTGGCTGGAACGGGCGATGGCGGCGCTTTCGGCGGAGGACAGGGCGATGATTGTTCTGTTCGAAATCGAGGGGCGGCCGATCTCGGAACTGGCCTCCATATTCGGTAAACCGGAAGGTACCCTAAAAGCGAGATTATTCCGGGCGCGTAAAAAAATGCGCGAATGTATCGAGCGGTATCTTCCCAGGACTGAAAACAAAAATTCTGCAAGCGAGGCAGATTATGGCGAAGCAAAGATTGCATTGCAAAGAAGTAATCCGGCGGATAAATAACAGCGCCGGTGAGCTCGACCGGGAGGTGACCGAGCATATTAAGCTGTGCCCGTCATGTGCCCGCGCCGCAGAGGCGGCCGGAGCGCTGAAGAATGCGCTCGATGCCGCCGTATCGAATGATATCGGTCCTGTGACGCCGTTCGACAGGGTGCGAGCCAGTGTCGAGACGGCCGATCGGGAAAGAAAGGAAAGCTATATGGATAAGGTTAGAAATCAGATCGGCGGGAGACCGAAACTTGTGGTTGGTTTGGGACTGGCGGTGGCGGTATTTTTGTTTATCACACTGGTACCGTTCTCATACACTATCACGGTCGGCTATGATGTCGTCTATTCCGATCTCGACAATTTCGGGCGGGATCAGGGTGATCGTCTGATCGGGGCATTGAATGCTCTTGGATATAATGAAGCGCAGGTAAAAATGACGCCGGGGAGCCTGACGATCGCTAATTTACCGGATTATATGGCGGCCAAAGAGGTTTCGGCCGCATTCGGAGCGGTTACCGGTATCGAGGCGGTTCCGGAGCTAGAACCGGTGACGAGGACCGTCTCCGGATCGCTTTACGCGCAGGTGCGAGACAAGATGAAAATCGAGGTTGATACCGAGGGGAAAACCGACGCGGAAATCGCCGAGGAAATCAGGCAGAAACTTCTTGCCGAGGGATTCGATCAGGCGGATGTAAAAGTTACCACCAGCGGCGATGAGAAGAAAATCGATGTTTCGGTGTCAAGCTCCGACGGCGACATGCAGGGTGAGAATCAGCTTGAGCTTCATCTCAAGGGTGATGACAGTAATAATATTTCATTTGATTCGCCCGCTGATCGAATCGAAATCGAAACCGAGGGCAAAACCAACGAGGAGATCAAGGCCGAAATCGAGGCCAAACTTGCCGCCGAGGGCAAAGAGGGTGCGACTGTGGAGGTGACCACCGATGCCGACGGCCAGCGTGAGATTCGGGTGGAGTATGAAAAGGAAATAAATAAGTAAGTATAAACGACTCACAGTGATATATGGTATATGAAATCACCGTCTTCGGGCGGTGATTTTTTATTGTTCCGGAAATCATTTCCGTCAGGAAAGGGTTCCTGACGGCTCAGTAGTGTTTTATTCACATTTTTCCGTCAGGAAAGGGTTCCTGACGGCTCGGGAGTGTTTTGTTCAATCGCGCGGTCAGGAACCCTTTCCTGACCGTAATTATTTATTGTCTTGACAAGTTGTACCCGGCGGGCGTTATTTCGGATGGATCCAAACCCGGAGCCGGTTTTATGCCTGATCACAGTCTGACAAAGAGATATTTATTCATAACGATTTTTGCCGTGGCCATGGCCTATTTCGAGGCGGCGGTGGTGGTGTATTTAAGGGAGTTGTATTATCCCGACGGCTTCGCATTGCCGCTGGTGGAAATCCCGCGGAAACTGATAATAATCGAACTTTTCCGCGAGGCATCGACGATGATTATGATAGCCGTGACGGCGGCGCTGTGCGGGAGGAAATTCTGGGAGCGGTTCGGGTATTTTATTATCATTTTCGGTATCTGGGATATTTTTTATTATATCTGGCTGAAAGTGACGCTGGGCTGGCCGGTTTCGTTGCTTGACTGGGATATTTTGTTTCTGATACCGCTGCCGTGGATAGGCCCCGTTATCGCGCCGATGGCGGTATCGGTGGTGATGATACTTATCGGCCACTCGATTACGAGATTGTATTATAAGAGGCGGTTTTTCAAGCCGAGCCTGTTTTCATGGCTATTGGCGATAATCGGGACGGGGATGATATTATTGTCTTTCATGTATGATACGGCGGCGACGCTTCATTTTCAGCCGCCCCGGCCGTATCTGTACTGGCTTTTAATTTCCGGCCTGACACTTTATGTCTGGGCCTATCTGCATTCGTACAGCCGCACAAGGGTATTCGAAGTCAGATAAAACTCTGTATTGCAGACGTTTTAAACTTGTATCTTAAATCTTTATCCATTTTATTTCGATTAAGGCATCTTGTATGACAGAAGTTGAGAAAATCGTACATGAATTCGAGTTGAAGCGGAATATCGGTCTGTATCTCGGGCCGGTTCTGGCCCTGATACTTCTTATTTTTTTCGATCTCGATCCCGATAATCCGCTGGTGACGCGGACAGCGGCCGCGGCCGTACTGATGGCGGTCTGGTGGATCACCGAGGCGATCCCGATTGCCGCGACGGCGCTGATCCCGGTGGTGCTGTTTCCCATATTCGGCGTCATGAGCGGTAAAGATGTCGCGCCGCAGTATTTCAACAATGTCATTTTTTTGTTTATCGGCGGGTTTATAATCGCACTGGCGATGCAGAAATGGAGTCTGCACCGGCGTATTGCGCTGAAAATAATCATGCTGATCGGGGTCAGCCGAAAAAAGGTAGTTCTGGGATTTATGGCGGCGACGGCGTTTTTGTCGATGTGGATTTCGAATACGGCGACGGCGATGATGATGCTTCCGATTGCGCTGGCGGTTATCGACAAGCTGGAGGATAATTTCGGCGCCGAGAAAGTCCGGAAATTTTCGATCGGGCTGCTGATCGGTGTCGCTTATTCGGCCTCGATCGGCGGTATCGCGACTCTGATCGGGACACCGCCCAATCTGGCTTTCAGCCGGATTATCAAAATATATTTTCCGGAGGCTCCGGAGATTTCGTTTGCGAGGTGGCTGATATTCGGTTTGCCGTTCGTGATTATCTTCCTTCTTATTGTCTGGCAATTTATTACACTGATTTTCGTGCGCGGCGAGACAAGGTTGAGGGCGGATGTAGAGATATTCAAATCGGAGTACCGACGGCTCGGAAAGATAAAATTCGAGGAAAAAGTGATTCTAATCGCTTTCGCGCTGGTGGCTTTTTTGTGGATTTTCAGAAAAAATATCGAACTCGGCGCCCTGACTATACCGGGCTGGTCGGGATTGTTCCCGGAGGCCTCGTTTATCGACGACGGCACGGTGGCCATCGCTATTGCCATGCTGTTTTTCCTGATTCCATCGCGGGCGCATCACAGGGGGCGGCTGATGGACTGGCACACGGCGGTCAAGCTTCCGTGGGGCATAGTAATTCTTTTCGGGGGCGGTTTTGCGCTGGCGGCAGGTTTTGAGCAGTCGGGTCTTTCGGCCTGGCTGGGCGGGCAATTGACCGGATTCAGCCATTTCCCGCCTATTTTAATTATTATTGCCGTTTGTCTGATGATGACCTTTTTGACCGAATTAACGTCAAATACGGCGACAACCCAGATGATTCTGCCTGTTTTGGCGGCACTGGCGGTGGCAATAAGGATAAATCCATTAATGTTGATGATTCCGGCGACTCTTTCGGCTTCCTGCGCCTTTATGTTGCCGGTGGCGACGCCTCCCAACGCGATCATATTCGGCTCGGGTCGGATAACGATTAATCGACTGGCTAAAACCGGTGTTTTGCTAAATTTTATAGGAGTAATAATTATTACACTTGCAATTTACGTTTTAGGACGTTATGTTTTCAATATTGAGTTAAATCAGTTCCCTGAATGGGGCAATATACAATAAATTTGGATGTAAATAACGTAGTTATATATGAGGGGTCATCACTGTCGCGGAACAGCCGGTGTTTCAACCGGTGTCAATGTGGATCAAAAAAATATTGTTTGTAATTTGATTATTGGAGGAACTTTTTCAAACAAACAATGTTGATATACGTAAATTAGACGAACTTGTATACTAAAGTATAGGGGGTTTTATGATCTCATTGAAGGCTCAGTACGGCCTCAAAGCCATCGTATCTCTTGCCGCTCACTATGGTAAGGGCGCATTGCAGGCAAAGGAAATCGCCAGCAGTCAGAATGTTCCTGTTCGTTATCTCGAGCTGTTGCTGTCGCAATTGAGAAGGGCTCGGCTGGTCGATGCCACCCGTGGGAAAAAGGGCGGCTATTATCTGGCCAAGAAGCCCAATACCATTACGGTTTTCGATATTGTCTCGGCGTTCGAGGGTAATATATTATATGCCACCGAGGGTCGGGAGGATGGCGGACCGCTGTCATTTGTCTGGAAAGATGCGGAAAAGATGGCCGTTAAGTATTTCAAAGCAATAAAAGTCTCAGATTTGGTGCCGAAACTGGGTACGGTTAAGGAAATGTACCATATATAGATGCCGTTTTGCGTATTATCTTAAAACGGTACACAAAATATCCGTATTAAGGTAATCGTCATGGTAAAAATTGCATCAGATGTTACCCGGTTAATCGGCCAAACTCCACTGGTCAGACTCAAGCGTCTTGCGGAGGGGCTTCCCGGCGTTGTTACCGTCAAGCTGGAATCTCTTAATCCGTTGTCATCGGTGAAGGACAGGATTGGCTATGCCATGATCATCGATGCCGAGAAAAAGGGTCTTATTCAAGAGGGGACGGTAATAGTCGAACCGACTTCGGGCAATACCGGTATTGCCCTGGCGTTTGTTGCCGCGGTTCGCGGGTATAAGCTTATACTGACCATGCCGGAAACGATGTCGCTGGAGCGGAGAAGTCTGCTTAAGGCGCTCGGGGCCGATCTGGTTTTGACTCCCGGCGGCGAGGGGATGCCGGGGGCAATAAAGAAGGCTGAAGAGCTACTTCTGGCAACTCCTAATTCTTATATGCCGCAACAATTTAAGAACCCCGCCAACCCCGAGATTCATTATCGGACCACCGGACCCGAGATATGGGATGACACCGAGGGCGGTGTCGATATGTTTATTGCCGGGGTCGGAACCGGGGGGACCATTTCAGGTGTCGGCAAATATTTAAAAGAGCGCAGGGATTCGATAAGAATAATCGCGGTCGAACCGGCCGCATCGCCGTTCCTGTCGAAAGGCGAAAAGGGCCCGCACCCGATACAGGGTATCGGGGCCGGATTCAGGCCCGACATTCTCGATCTCGATGTTGTCGATGAAATCATGACAGTCGAGGCGAATGAGGCCACTGACATAACCCGGCGTCTGGCTCGCGAAGAGGGCATTTTATGCGGCATATCGGCGGGGGCCAATGTGGCGGCGGCGCTGAAAGCGGCTTCGCTTCCGGAAAACAAAGATAAGCTGATTGTCACAATTATCTGCGATACCGGCGAGCGTTATCTTTCCACACCGACATTTTCGGAGCTTGAATAGCAATTATAGTTTCCTGTATCGGATCGAAACAGTGTTTCGTTTTGTGTTTTGATCTGAAACATCGGGCTGTTTCAAAAGACCACCCAATATGCTTTGAGATGATTATTGCTGTCAATTAAGTTTATACTGTTTAAGCTATTAGGCAAATTGGGGCGGCGGCTCGGATGATGTTGGCATGAATAATGCTGTTTATCCAGTGTGTGTATTGCTAAGCGATTATGAGGCTTGGCTGACTCAAAGGGGGTTGGCCAGTGTTTAATTGTCTATGTTGACCGTTCTTAGGGGCCGCTTCGGATTTTAAATCTAAAATCTGAGGCGGTTTTTTTTATGGAATAAATATGATTATGGAGTATATTCGAAAAATGCAGAAGAATTACAAATTCGGTATATCGACGACGGTCGATATGACGGTCGATATATTTACTCAGCTGGATATTTTTTCGCGGTTTCGGCTCGATTTTATTTCACTGTGTGCCCGGCCCGAACACAGTCATATTTATGATTCTGAGACATTTGCGGATGTTTTGAAACGGGTTGCCGATTGCGGCTTTTTTATCGAATCGGCCCATTTCCCGTTTTGGGAGGGGTATGACCCGGCGGCGCGGGAGCTCAGTGACCGCGAGAAGGCTGTCGGGGAGTTGAAAAAATATATGGCCTGGATGAGCGCGAATAAAATACCGATCGTAATAATCCATCCCCATTATTATTTCGAGGGGAGCAAGGAGGCCTGTTTTGAGCGGGCGGCCGGTTCTATCGAAAAAGCTTTGGCGGAAAAGCCGGATGATATCAGGCTGGTCATTGAAAATCTCCCAACTGCCGCCGGTTCGTGGATCTGCGAAAATCTGCTGGAGACTTTCGATAACAGCCGGGTCGGTTTCTGCTATGACAGTTCTCACGAAAATATGAGCGGCGAGCCGTTTCACCTGCTGAAAAAATATTATAACCGTTTGACGACGACGCATCTTTCGGATAATCACGGCGAGTCGGATGAACATCTTGTGCCCGGCGACGGGACGATCGACTGGCGCCGGATGCGGGAATTTCTGGACAAATCGCCGCTGGAAAATATATTATTCGAGGTGGGGACGGGTAAAAAACTTGCCGAACCGGTGGCGGATTTTGTCCGGCGGACGGCGGAAGCGGTCGGTTTAATATTCGAACAGAATATTTAGATGGAAATATGCCGATCAATAATACTGGAACAAAAGGCTTGTGCAATCATATTATTAATTATAATATTTGGTCATGCCTTGATAGAAAAATGCCCGCATAATGCCATAAGCGGCTGAACAGCTTGATGATTTATAAAGGAGAGAGACCGATGGCGATGAGCGATAAAAGCCTGAAAAGAAATTCTTCGATGTTTTTGGCGGTGTTCCTGTTATTTTCTCTGTTGCTGGTTGCGACCGCTGTGGCGACTCAGAGCGAAAAAACCGCCGATCATCTGCAAAAGGGCAACGAGTTGCTGGAAAACGGCAAGCCGATGGATGCCATCGCCGAATTCAGCAAAGTAATTATGTACGAGCCGGACAATGCTTTCGCCTATCTCCAGCGTGGCATTGCGCGCGGTATGACCGGAAGAATGAACAAGGCGATTGAAGATTTCGACAATGCCATCAAATACGGGCCTGATGTTCCCGAGGCGTATTTCAGCCGGGGTTTGGCCTATGAGAAGATGAACGAGAAGGACAAGGCGATTGCCGATTACGGTGAGGCCATCAAGCTCAATCCCGAATATTCCGGGGCCTATTACAATCGCGGAACGATGTATCATAAGAAAGGGCTGCACAATTATGCCATCGATGATTTCAAGCGGGCCATCAGTCTCAAGCCCGATTATTCCAAGGCGTATTTTAACATGGCTGTGGCCTATCGATTGATGGGTGACACGGCCATGGCCATTCGCAGTTATACCAGCGTAATCGAAATGCAGCCGGACATCAGCGAGGCATATTACAACCGCGGTTTACTGTACTATGAACAGGATAATTTCGATGAGGCTCTTGAAGATTTCAATAAAATAATTGCCCTCGACTCGACCCATGCCCACGCCTGGTTCAATCTCGGGGCCACGTATGAAATCGACAAGCAGTACGGACGGGCGCTCGATGCCTATAAAAAATACACGCAATACGCGCCATTCAACGAGCGCGACAAGGTCAAGGCGCTGGAGAAAAGATTCCCCGATATAGAGCTGAAAATGCAGGGCGGGCGGCAGGTAAAACCACCGCCGGATCTTCAGCCGGGCCCTGAAAATCCACCCGGATCGGGCAATTAGGCCGGATAATACTCCCGGAAATATTACCTTAAACTAAATCGGCGACGATACGGCCGATTTCGGTCAGGAATTTATCGTCTTCTTTATCAAACGCGGCCGGCTGATGCGAATCGATGTCGAGTTCGCCGATGATGCGGCCGTCTCTGAAAATAGGAACGACGATTTCCGATTTAACATTGATACTGCAGGATAAATAGTTGCCCTCGCTCGCGACATCATCGACAATAAATGTTTTTTCGGTTTCGGCCGCCTGGCCGCAAATACCGCTTCCAAACGGGATGCGGACATGATCGGTCGGGTCCCCCGCGTACGGTCCGAGGACCAGTTCGCGGTCGTTGTCCTTATCGACCAAATAAAAACCGACCCAGTCATAGCCGGGAAGGTTATTTTTCAATAAGTTGCAGATGGCCTCGAGCCGGGCCGAATTATCGCCGTCGCTTTTGCTGAGACCGGTGATTTTAGCGAGCAGTATCTCGAAGATATCTTTTTTATTCATGGACACACCCAATACGGTTCTTTGGCTGTTATTCGGTTTTCATTTTATCCCAGATATCCCAGATGCGCCGGATATGGGGGATGGTTATCGAGCCGCCGACAGCCAGTCCCACGGCGATTGTCTCCTCGAGTTCGGCATCGCTTACGCCTTCCTCACAGCACCGTATCACATGATACATAATGCAATCATCGCAACGAAGCACCAGTGATGTTACCAGCCCCATGAGTTCCTTGATTTTGACCGGTAATGTACCTTCACCGTATGCCTGCCAGTCGAGATTGAAAAATCTTTTGACCGTTACACCTGAATATTTGAAGACGAGCTGGTTGAGTCGTTCGCGCTCTTTCTGGAATTCTTCCTGACTGTTTTTTTCCATTTTCATATTCTCCCGCAAAAAAGGGTAATCGGGTTTAAACGCCCTCGATCAATAAATAAACAATCCGACTGCTTTGGCAATTAAATTATATGCCCCGATTCTCCGAATAAAAATATTATATCCTGCGTCAATCTGTATTACAACAGTTTTTCTGTTGACAACGTATGAAAATAAACCGTTTAATAACATTCAAATAAGGGGATTACCCGTTAAGGTACGGTTTCAATTGTATTTACGGATATATTCATGGATCAATGGCCCAAAATCTCAGTAGTTATTCCTGTTCGCAATGAGGAAAAATATATTGCCTCGACGCTGGATTACCTGTTGAAACAGGATTATCCCCGCGACCGGATGGAGATATTTGTCGCCAACGGTGATTCGACCGATCGGACCGCCGAGATCGTTTCCGAAACAGCCGCAAACGATTCGCGAGTCAGGCTGTTGGACAATCCCGGGCGGTTTTCCTCGGCGGGACGGAATGTCGGGCTCAGAAACGCCACCGGGGATATAATCACTTTTGTCGATGGGCACACATATATCGACAATGATCAGCTTCTCAAGAATACCGCCGTTTTAATGAGTGAAAAGGGGGTCGATGTCCTGAGCCGGCCGCAGTTTCTCGATACGCCTGATAACGATCTTTTTCAGCAGGCGGTTTCTCTGGCGCGAAAATCGATCATCGGGCACGGACTCGATTCGACCATTTACACCGATGAAGATAAATATGTCGATCCGTCGAGTTCCGGGGCATCGTACAAGAAAGAGGTCTTCGAGAAAATCGGTTATTACGATGAGGTCATGGATGCCGCTGAGGATGTCGAGTTGAATTACCGCGCCGCCAAAAGCGGTTACAAATCATACACATCGCTCAAGCTGGCGGTATATTATTATCCCCGGGTATCGCTGGGGGCGCTGTTCAGGCAGATGGAACGGTATGGCCGGGGAAGGTTTCGGCTGGCGGAGAAGCACCCGGGCACATTGTCGCTGAGTACGCTTATACCGCTACTGATAACTTTCGGGATTCCGCTTCTGGGTTTGCTGTCGATATTTATAAGTGAGCTTGGATATTTATTCCTGCCTGCGGCCGGGTTGTATCTGCTGGGCATAGCGGGGTGGTCGCTGTCGATTTCGATCAGGCACGGGCTGAAATTTTTGCCCAAATTGCCGTTTGTTTACCTTGCCATACACGGGGGGCTTGGCTGCGGCTTTATGTTCGAACTATGGCGACGATTGATGGGCCGTAAACCCTGAAGCGGCTATTCCTTTGTTTTTACGGTGGGGTGAAAAGCCAACCGGTTTCTTTGTAAATCATATAGACAGTCAATATCCAACAAAGAGATAGGCGATATTTACGTATAAAATGAAAGCCCGTTAAATATATCCCTTTATTCGGACGACAATATAAATATGGATAAAAATATAATCGCAGTCCTGATTGTTATATTGCTGGTCGGCATATCGTTTGACTTGCAGGCGCAGGATACGGTATATCCGTCCGCCTATAATATAGGTTGTGATTACTCGCCAAGTTCGGACAAGGTGGCGATTTCGGACACGTTCACCATCGCACGGTATCTGGTAAATGACGAGTCATTTAATTTGAGCGGGCTTTATTTCTCGGACAATCTGCCACCCGAGTTTGTGGTGGTCGATTATGATGTCAGGGTGAACGGTGTCGATCGAGGTTATGAAATTATCGGTCCGGTGAATGATCACCTGCTTGGCGGGTACAATACATATTACTGGATACTTGATTCCCGGGGGGAATTTTCGGGCATAGATTATGTTGTCAATCCGGGCGACAGTGTCGGCCTGGAGATGCGGATAGTCTGCGGTGAATTGGGAACATATGCATTGCCGGCTCACGCGACGTCTTTTTACGGCAATGGTACCGGTTTTTTCGCCTCGTCGGATATGATCGAAGTGGAAATTGTTTTATCGCTGGATGTCGAAGAGGATGATCCGAATATATTACCCGGTGATTTTTTGATATCGAAGGCTTATCCCAACCCGTTCAATTCGGCGGTGGTGATTGGATACTCCGGACTCGGTTTGACCGGGGGAGAGTTTGATTTTATGGTTTATGACATCACGGGACGCAAGATTTATGAAAATAGCTTTGTATCCGGGGACAATTCGGGCTATATTAACTGGGAGCCCGAGAAGGACCTTGGTTCGGGTGTTTACTTTTATCGACTATCAGATGGAAAAAGCGGCACCGGCGGCAAAGTTGTTCTATTGAAATAGGGGTGTTTTATGAAGGATGACAACAAAATAAACCGGCGTGAATTTATAAGGAAAGCGGGCAAATATTCTGCGGCCGCCTTTGTCGGCGGTTATATGCTTGATTCTATGTTTTTCTCGCCGCAGGACGCCCACGCCTCGATAATATCGAATATATTTATCGCCAAAAACGGAACCCCGGCCGAGAATGTGGCCAAGGTTATTGATATGCGTTTTGGGGGTATCGAGAATTTTATCGGTTACGATGATGTTGTCGTGATCAATCCCAACGGCCAGTGGCAGAACCAGGGCGCCACGAATTGCGCCTGTTGTATGGGATTGATCGACCTGATTTTAAATCGCCCGGGCGGTTTCGACGGTGAGATTATTTTCTGCGAGTGCACCCAGTTTCAGCCCGACGGTTTCTGGACCATTCCGTATCTTATGCGCAACGGTCCGTACAATTTCAACGATATGATAAGTTATTATCAGGGTAACGGTCATTCCAATGTCAACGGCGTGAGACTCCGGCGCAATATGGAAGACTCTCAAGACTGGCCCGTCATATCGGGACCGCAGCAGGGCCAGGGATGGGTGCGTCCGGAATGGCAGTCACCGACCAGCGGCTGTTTGCTGTATTTGCCTTACCCGGTCATCAGGTCGCCGTACTCCAACCGTTTGATCGACCTGAAAAACGGCGTTTATGACAATGGTTATGCCGGTCAGCCGCAATTGCGTTTCATCAAGATGCCGAATCTGAATAATCACGGCAACAACGCCCAGCAGGATTATGCCGGTGTCACCAGTGCGGTGAAGTCTTTTCTCGGTATTACCGAGCTTGAAAATGATTTCCGGGGACCGTTCAATGACGGCCATCGGAATATGCATACTTACGCCGACGGCTGTCACGGCGCATCGGCGGCACAGCGGGCATTTTCGGCCGGCGAAGCGGTCGGCGCCTGGATAAACAGCTGTCGCAAACCGGATATATCGCTCACCACCGCCGAGTGGGTCGGGTGGGGGAGCCGGACCGAGAGCAATGCCACGCAGGCCCGGACGGTCGGGTTATCGGATGATCCGGTCAGCCTGGATTACTATATGAGCAAATATGTGTTGTGGCCGACCTATACCGCCCAGCAGTATTTCAACCCGGATTATAATGTTTCGACCAACAACACGCGCCAGACGTTGAACGGCTGTCAGAGCCAGGGGATCGGCACTGTCGACGAGGCGGAAATGGCCTCGTACGTTTATGATTTTAACGCTCCGCGTGTATTCCGGTTCGACATCGACCGTAAAATCGATGCGTTTCGGAGGGGAGAGGCGACCCAGCAGGAGGTGCTGGACCTTATCGAGCAGTATAATCAGCCGTGAAGCGATTGATAAATATTGATTTTTGCGGATAAAGACTGATTTTTATCAGAAAAAATGACGATAATTCATTATTGGATTAGACGTCATTTTTTATTAAGCTATCGATGATGCGGTAATTCGTCAAGAAGATGACCGGTAAATTGAAACAGAAACTCAACAAATTAAAAAAGGGCTGGAAATCGGGCGGTTTCGAGTATCTTCTGTATTCTATATGCTCCCGTTTTCCGGAATGGCTCCTGCGTTACTATCATGCACATCTGATACAGGGTGACGAATTAAAGGTGATCACGCGCAAATACAAAGATTATAAGGTTCGCCCGGCCGATGTCGATGATGTCGATAAACTCGGCAGTGTCGAAATCGACAGGGAAAAGGCGCTGAATCGTTTTAGAAGAGGCGATACCTGTGTCATCGTCCTGAAGGATGAACGGGTGGTTTCGATAAGCTGGGCGGCAACCGGAAGATTATATAATCGTTATGCGGGATCGATAGTCGATACCGGCGATGACGGTTTTTTCCTGTATGGTGTTTACAGCGTTCCCGAAGAGAGAATGAAGGGATTTTTCGCATCGTGCTTCGAACTCCAGCTTGCCCATTATACATCGATGAACAGGACGAAAAAATACGGCGTGGTCGAGATTCTCAATTCATCGTCGCTGAAGACGCATCTCAGGATGGGTTTCAAGATCACCGGCGAGACGTATTATATAGCCGTCGCCGGTGTCAGTATCTGTTATTACAAATACTGGCCGCATAAAACCCCTAAATTCCATATCTTTTTCAGGCGTCCCCCGCAGGATTTGGAATGGGTATAAGCATATATAGATATTGACTTGCCCGTCCCAACCTGTTATTGTTTCCATTGAATATAAAATCTGTTTATTATGAAAACCAAAACGAGTTTTGAAAAAAAGGTGGCCGTAACGGGCGGGGCCGGGTTTATCGGTTCGAATTTACTGCGGTACATGGTTCCGCGGTATCGACGGTATCTTTTTGTCAATATCGACTGTCTCACTTATGCCGGGAATCCGGCCAATCTTCGTGATATAGAGAAGGATGAAAATTATATTTTCGAAAAAATCAATATTACCGATTTCGACCGGTTACATGAATGTTTCGAGAAATATGAAATAGATGCCCTGATTCATCTTGCGGCCGAATCGCATGTCGATCGTTCGATTATCGGCCCGGGGGAATTTGTCGAGACGAATATCAAGGGTACTTTCAATCTGCTCGAGACGGCGCGCGCATCGGGCGGCGATTTTCGATTTCATCATGTTTCCACCGACGAGGTTTTTGGATCGGTCGAAACCGGTCGGTTTTCGGAGGTATCGCGTTATGACCCGAGTTCGCCGTATGCCGCCTCGAAAGCCTCGGCCGATCACCTGGTGGCGGCTTATTATAAAACATACCTGCTCGATGCGGTCACATCGAATTGCTCCAACAATTTCGGTCCTTACCAGTTTCCCGAGAAGCTGATTCCGCTTACAATTCGTAATGCCCTCGAAAACAAACCGATCCCGGTTTATGGTGACGGCGATTATATTCGGGACTGGATATTTGTCGATGATCATTGTCGGGCGCTGGACCTGATATTTCACCGGGGGCGGGCCGGCGAGACCTATAATGTCGGGGGCGGAAACGAATTGAGCAATGTCGATCTGATTCGCAGAGTCTGCCGCATTGTGGATAAGATCAAGGGCGGCGGCCCGAGGGAGGAGTTGATCGTTTTTGTCGATGACCGGCCCGGGCATGACCGACGTTATGCACTCGACAGCAGTAAAATAAAAGCGGAGCTGGGCTGGGAGCCGGAGGGTTCATTCGATGAATCTCTGGAGAGGACGGTCAGGTGGTACCTCGATAATCAAAAATGGCTTGACGATTGTATCAGCGGCGAGTATATGAAATATTATGACATGAATTATTCCGGAAGGCGGAAGATATGAACGGTACCGGAAATGTGAAGAAGGGTATTATTCTTGCGGGGGGCAACGGGACACGGCTGTTTCCGATGACCCGGATGGCCTGCAAGCAGCTTCTGCCGGTATATGACAAGCCGCTGGTATATTATCCCCTGGGAACTTTGATGCAGTTCGGTATCAGGGAAATATTGATTATATCGTCACCGGATGATATCGGCCATTTCCGTGATTTATTTTCCGGCGGGGCCGAACTGGGCCTGAAAATAAAGTATGCGGTTCAGGAAAAGCCGGAAGGTATTGCCCAGGCCTTTATTATCGCACGCGATTTTATAGACGGCGATCCCGTGGCCCTGATACTCGGCGACAATATTTTTTACGGGGTGGTCGATTTTCGTGAGAAGATACAGAATTTCGACGGCGGGGCGCTGATATTCGGATATTATATGAAGGATCCCCGGCGCTACGGTGTGATCAGTTTCGATGAGGGGGGGAAGCCGGCGGCCATCACCGAAAAACCGGATCGCCCCGATTCGAATTATGCCGTCACCGGTTTATATGTTTATGACGCCGATGTGATCGATATCGCGGCGGAGTTAAGGCCGTCGGCTCGCGGTGAGCTGGAAATAACCGATATCAATAACGCCTACCTGAAAAAGGGTCGGCTCGATGTGGTCAGGTTGGGGCGGGGTGTGGCCTGGCTGGATACCGGGACGCCGGAGAGTCTTTTGACAGCGGCCAATTTTATTTCGACAATGGAAAAAAGACAGGGCATAAAACTCGGTTGTGTCGAGGAAATCGCATATCGGCGTGGATTTATAAGCCGGGGTGATTTGCGCCGGCTGATCGAGAAGATGCCCGAGAATGATTACCGTATATATTTATCTAGTTTCCCGGAGGAGTGAGTTATGCCCGATCGCATGCTTATTACGGGCGGGACCGGACTCCTGGGAACAGATCTGACACAATTTTTTTCATCGGGATATAAAGTCTGTTCGACGGGCAGTCGTGATCTCGATATTCGTGACTACGATCAACTGGGGAGATTTTTCGAGGATATTCAGCCGGCCTACGTTCTTCACGCCGCGGCAATTGCCGATGTCGACAGGTGCGAAATCGATCAGAAGGAGGCGATGGCCGTCAATGCTCTCGGGGCCGAAAATGTGGCCCGAGTCTGCCGTGAAAGCGGCGCCGTGATGGTGTATTATTCGACCGATTATGTTTTTAACGGCGAGGATGATACACCGTACACCGAAAACGACAAAACCGATCCGGTTAATTTTTACGGCCGGAGCAAGCTAGAGGGTGAACAAAGGGTTATGGAAGTTCTGGATAATGTGGTTGTTTTGAGGATTGCCTGGCTCTTTGGACGGGGCGAGAAGTGTTTTATCGCCCGTTTGATCGAAAGGGGTGTCCGGCAGATCGGGGCCGGTAAGACAGGCGGCGGGGGCGAGGAGATAGTCGTTATATCCGATCAGATCGGGACACCGACCTACACCCGCGACATTGCACGCCAGACCGAGGCGCTGCTGCGGGGACGGATGAGCGGATTGTTCCACTGTACGTCGGAGGGGGAAACCTCACGGCAGGGAGTCGCGGAAATTATTTTCGAACGCTTGAATATGAAGGTGGAGTTGACAGTTCGCCGGCGGGACGAGTTCCAGTGGCGCGCACCGCGACCGGCTTATACAGTTCTTGAAAACGCCGGATTGAATGAATGCAATATGAATCTGATGCCCGATTTTAGAACGGCAATTAACCGTTATCTCGAAGACAGGAGTGATAACAATAACATCAGAGTGTAACATCGATGGAGTGGTGATCCGGCACCCTGAAAAGCATGTCGATGCACGCGGCTGGCTGGTCGAGCTGTATCGCTCGGATAAGGCGGCGGACGGATTCGAACCGGTCATGAGCTATGTTTCGATGACCTCACCCGGAGTGGTTCGGGGCCCGCATGAACATCGGCAACAAACCGATTATTTTTGTTTTTTCGGCTCGTCCGAATTTCGGATTTATTTATGGGACAATCGTCCCGATTCGGCTACTTATGGCAGGAACTGTGTTATTGACGCCGGACGCGATGAAATTATATGTTTTATTATTCCGCCCGGAGTTGTCCATGCCTATAAAAACATTGGTGATTCGGAGGGACTGGTATATAATGCCCCCGATCGACTGTATGGCGGTCATGGCAAAAACGAACCGCCGGATGAGATCAGGCATGAAGACCGCGACGACGATAGATTTATCGTTTCTTGAAGATTTCTCACCAAAAACGCGTAGGTTTAACGTATTTCTATGTGTACGTTTTCGGGACACAATTTTTGGTGACCATTTAAGTAATATAATATCTTGAAAATTAACAGGCAATCCGGCAGTGCTTAAATCATTTTGGTTAATGCACGGAATATTGAATTATGGTATATAGAGTATACAGGGGCGATCTTGTCGAAGACAAGGCCGATTTTATCGATTTCTGGCGGATTAATTTCCCCCGATGGCCCGCCTCTAAATACGACTGGCTGTACGAGAATAATATATACGGCCCGGCCGTATACTGGGTTGCGCGCCGTATCGACGAAAACGACAAATTGGTGGGAACGACGGTTCAGTTCCCCAAACTTCTTTATGTCGATGGTAAACCGGTAATGACCGCGATTGTGGGTGATTTCGGTGTTGGCAGGAAGTACCGGGGTTTCGGACCGGCCGGGCGAATTACGGCGGCGTCAGCCAGATATAAGAAAGAGATAAATCTTGAATTTCTTTATGCCACGCCCAATATGGTCTCAGAAAAAGTGGCCACGAGATATGGTTCACTGGTTATCGGCAGAACGGTCCGTATGGTCAAGGTCCTCAGGTCCTGCGATTACCTGCGACGTTATTTAAAAATAGGAATTCTGGCGAAGATATTATCGAAACCGTGTGATTTTTTATTGAGGTTAATGTCGGGAGGGGCACTGAACTCATACCGTAAGAAGTACAAATATGAGTTGCCGTCCGATTATGACGAACGATTCGATGTTTTGTGGGAAAAGGCATCGAAAGTTTATCCCATAATCGCCGAACGAAACAGTAATTTCCTTCATTGGCGCTTTACTCTCTGCCCGTTCAAAAAATTCAGCACATTTGCTCTTGTCTGTAAAGAAACGGAAGATCTGGTCGGATATATAACCTATCGGTTTGAGGACAAAAACCTGATTATTTCGGATCTTCTGGCGGAAAATACAAATGATGTTCTGGATGCGCTGTTGGCGGCTTTTCTCAGTTATCAGCGCGGTCAGGATGTGCAGAAAATAACGCTGGTCTTTTTTGGTATAAAGGAAATTATTCGTGCTTTCGACAGATTCGGCTTTTCGACCCGGCCGGATAATCGGAGCATAATTGTGCATGTCGATAAAAAATCTCCTCTTTATGATAAGGTGACCGACGGCAATAATTGGTATTTTCTCGAGAGCGACAATGACGCCTGAGCGTTGCCGGCGGCAGAACCTCTCACCATAGGTGAAAAGTTGTTGTTGCAATCCCCAAATAGCTTTTCTATTTTTCAACGAGTCAGCTCCAATGAGACAAATAAGGTATTATTTCTTGAATTGGTTCCGATAATAATTGTGGGGTGAAGAGGGGTGTCACATCGTGGTATTGGCAGGAAAAATCAAACGAAGGGCTGTGTTAGTTCGTAATTGTGGATTGAGTTATGAAGTATAAGATTCTCAGAGGCGACCTTCAAAAAGACCGGGAAGATTTCATCGAATTCTGGCGTGTAAATTTCCCGAACTGGCCTAAGTCGAAATATAAATGGTTCTATGAGGAAAATATGTACGGTCCGGCGGCTTACTGGATTGCCCGCGATGCCGACGATAATGACCGTTTTGTCGGCACTACGGTGCTTTTTCCCAAGCGGATCAAAATCGACGGCAATGAGGAGATGATTGCCATTGCCGGTGATTTCGGCGTTGAGAAAAAACACCGGGGGCAGGGCTCGGCGGCCGAGGTTACGCTGGAGTCTTTTAAGTTTATCGATGAAGCCGGATTGGCATTTATTTATGCCACGCCAAATGTCGTTTCGGAGAAAGTCGCCACCCGGCAGGGTTTCAGGGTGGTTGGTCGAAGTGTCAGGATGGTCCGTGTGCTTCGGTCCCGGGATTATGTTAAAAAGGCGCTGAAAATAGGGCCGCTGGCGGCCGGTGTTTCCAGACTGGTCGATTTTTTCATGCGTCTGCGGTCGAAGGAAAGCGCCTTTAAATCGGCCGATAAATATGAATTCGAGGTTCTCGACGATTTTGACGACAGGTTCGACGAGTTATGGAAGACGGCATCACAGAATTTCCCCATGCTGGGGGAGAGGACCAGGGAATTCCTCCACTGGCGATTTGCGCTTTGTCCGTTCAAGGATTTCAGGACCTTTGTCGTAACTTCGAGAAAGTCGGGTGCGCTCGAAGGATATATAGTCTACCGTCTCGAAGACGGGAATTTAATCATATCTGATTTGCTGGTGTCCAATACCGGTGAGGCGATCGATGCGCTGCTGACTGAATTTCTTTTATATTTGAGGTCGCTGGATATAGACACCGTCACATTTTTCTATCTGGGGAATAAAGAAATAATAAAGGCCTTCAGCAGGTTTGGTTTTTCGACCAGGGCCGACAACAGAAGTGTCATTGTTTACATAAAGGATGATTCGCCTTATTTTTCTCGTGCCATGGACGAGAACAACTGGCATTTTTTGGAAGCGGACAACGATACCTGATCCCCATTGCACGGATAATTAATTCAATAATGCTATGATCCGTTTTCCCGATATTGGGGTTCATATTTCGAACCAAAAGAGGATATGAAACATCATCTTAAAAAGGCAATTGAAATTATTGCCCGCCGCCTGCATGTGTGGGAATTCCTGTATTTTATGGCCGGAATTTTCATGCGAAAAAAGCTCCTGGCGGTCTTTACTTATCACCGGGTTACCGGAAAAGACGGCTCCGAGAAGTATTTCCTGGGGTATGACCGGGGGCTGGACAGCGGGATCTTCGAGCTTCAGATTAAGGCCATCAAAAAGTATTTCACGATAATCGATCTGGATGAGTTCCTCGATATAATACAGGGAAAAAGCACTCCTGCGTCGCATTCGGCCCTGCTCACATTCGACGACACTGATGCGGATTTTGTGGAGCATGCTCACCCGGTTTTGCGCCGGCACAACTGCCCGTGCGTTAATTTTGCCCCTACCGGGTGTATTGATACTGATAACCGCTTCTGGCATCTGAGGATTTCCAACATCTTTTTCAACTTGGATGCGGAGTCGTGGAAAAGTTTAAGAGATAGAATCGGTGGTTTGCCGGATCGACTGCGATCGATTATTGAGGAGTCATCGGTTGATTCCAGGGACGAAAAAACCATATCCTGTCGCAGGGTTCTGATATTCCTCAAGAATATGGATATAGCAGAGAGGGAACATCTGGTTGACGAGTTCGAGAAGGCGGCCGGTTTTGATTATACGCTTGGTATTGATTGTATGACCTGGAGAGAACTCGCGCGGATGGAAGAGAACGGTGTCAAAATCGAGTCGCACACCGATATGCACCCCGAGCTGGCCAGGGTGGATCGTGAGCGGATTAAATCCGAACTCGATATTTCCATGAAGGCTCTCGAAAAGAATTTGAACAAAAAGGTCCGCACCCTGTGTTATCCGGCCGGTTCGTTCGATGACCGGGTCCTCGAGGTGATGGCCGAAAGCGACTATGAGGCTGGTTTTGCGTCGCAGCATTTCACCTGCCGTTACCCGCTCGACGGATATGATCCGTATCGTATCCCCAGATTCGGCATGCACGGCGAGAACGAAGATGATATTCACGGATATCTTGGAAAAATAATCGTCAAGAGAATTCTAAAGGGGCACTGAAAAAAAGCGCTTGCGGCCGTATGATTGCATTGAGTGGGGGCGGAAATCACCGATAAAGAGAATATGATATTTTAGAGCGTTTTGAATCTTTTTATTGATTTTAGACGGTTGATGTGGCTAAGTTATGCCAAATACGTATTTCAGGGAGTAATTTACCGCCGGCTGAACGATAATGTATCGCGGTTGGAAGCTTTGCTGGATATACTATTGTAAGGCGCTCTCTTTTGTGAAAGGGGTAATTGCAATGACGGAATATACGAAGACTGTTTTAGATATTGATTCGATTCCCGATGATCCTCTTTTTACTGTCGAGGTAAACGAGAAAGATTCCGAAATCAGGGGGTGGATAGTCATTCATTCTCTTGGCAGCAGCGGCGCCTGCGGTGGTGTCAGATTATACCCTGATGTCAATCTGGATGAGGTTTATCAACTGGCGCGCGCCATGACCTACAAGTATTCGTTTTTCGAGAAGGAGATGGGCGGAGCCAAGGCCGGTTTGCAGATGCCGTTCGATCTTCCGCCGGAGGAGCGTCAGCGGCGGTTACGTCTTTTCGGGGCGCATATCTCGCCTCTTTTGCGCTCCAATATTTATCTGCCGTGGACCGATATGAACAGCCGGATGGAGGACTTGAGCTGTATCCTGGAGGGAGCCGGGATTCCGGCCGGGGGCGGCGGAGATTCGGCTTATTATACCGCGCTGTCGACATTTGCGGGTGTCCTTGCGGCGGCGGAATATTTTTCGATCCCGCCCGATCAATGCAAAATAACGATCGAGGGGGTCGGCAATGTGGGCATGTATTTGGCGCAGGAAATCAGCCGCTGGGGCGGCAGGGTGATCGGCGCCTCGACCCGTATCGGCGGCGTGGCCAATCCGGACGGTCTCGATATCGATGAGGTTTTGCGGCTGCGCAAGGAACACGGCGACGAGTGGGTGGCGCAGAACGGTAAATGGGAGACGATTTCGCACGCTCAATTATTCGACCTTGGTATGGATATACATGTCCCGTGCGCGCGGGTGCATTCGCTTACGGCCGAAGTCGCCGGGGCGTTGACGGCCAAAGCGGTGGTTCCGGCGGCCAATGTCCCGTGCACACCGGATGGGGAAAACCGGTTGATCGAGAAGGGAATTCCGCTTCTGCCCGATTTTATCATCAACGGCGGCGGTATTGTCGGTACCGGTCTGGGTGAACTGGGTGGTTCCAATGAGGCTGTCGGCAAAATATTCTGCGGCGATTTCAAGGACATGATTGTCAGGTTGCTGCGTCGTTCGGAAAAAATGAAAGAGACGCCGGTGACGCTGGCCGGGGCGGAATCGCACAAATTTTACGCACAGCTCTGGAAATCGGGTCGAACCGACCCGGGTCTGGGTGAGAAAATATACCGGGGGCTGGAATGGCGCGGCATGATGCCGAGGGGGTATCGGAAAGGGAAAGCGTCGGCGAAGTTATTGCGAATAATCAGAGAGAGATTCGCCGATTAGATATATAGAACGTTTTCATGGGTGCGGTTTAAACTAAATGATGTTTTATGATTCCAGTCTCGCGGAGTAATCGATGACGTCTGTTATCGGACAGTTTTTCAAGAATATATTCACGTCGACCGCGGGAATGGTGGTCGGCGTTGTCATTTCGTTTTTTTTCACTCCTTATCTGATATCCCAACTGGGCAAGGATCAGTACGGTCTCTGGACGCTGGTATTTTCGTTGCTGGCATATATGCGGCTGGCCGATATGGGCATTCAGCAGTCGTTGGTACGGCATGTTTCGAAATATTATGCGGCCGAGGACTGGAAGCAGTTAAACCAGGTCATCAGTTCGTCGGCCCGGATGTATCTGTATATATCTCTGGGGACCATGGCGGCCGCCCTGATTATTGATATATTCATTCTCCAGCTGTTCAAAATCCCTCCCGAATATTTCCTGACGACGCAAATAATTGTCCTGTTGCTCGGCGCCAACCTGGCCCTCTACTTCGCGCAGATACCGTTTTGTTCACTGGGACCGTTTCATCGGTTCGATATCGTAAACTACTTCCTGATAGGCACCAAGATACTGGAAACGCTGGGGATAATAGTCCTGCTCGAATTTGGATACGGCCTTATCGAAATGTCGGTTCTTATTCTCGGTCTGAATGTGATTTCGGTTGTCTGGCGGTACGGTATCCGGAGGAGGATGTTTCCCGCCGTTCGTTTTTCGCGGAAAAATTACAGCCGTGAGAAGACAAAGGAGCTGGTCGGGTACGGTGTTTTCTCGTTTTTGATGGTGATTGCCTGGACGATTATATTCCAGACCGATCATCTCGTGATCGGCGCTTTTCTTTCCACGACGGCGGTGGCAATATACTCGGTCCCGGCCATGATTATCACGCAGCTTCGCAACTCGATAATGACCATAGCGACGCCGTTGATACCGGCCATCAGTCATTTCGATGCTCTCCATGATAACAAAAAGATAATGGCGGTTTACTCCAAATCGACCCGTTATCTTTACTATATTTCGGGTTACTTATGCATTATGCTGTTGATGTTCGGCGGCCCGTTTATTCTTCTCTGGGTAAAAGCGGAATTTGTCGAGGCCATCGAGGTGTTGCATATTTTGATCCTGGGGGCGGCCTTCACGTTTCCGCAGATTATTGCCAATTCGGTGCTGATGGGAATTTCCAAGCATCGCATTGCCTTCTATATTCTAGGTTCGGAGGCGGTCGCGAATATAATACTTTCGGTGATCCTGGTCCATTGCTGCGGCATCGCCGGGGTGGCCTGGGGGACGGCAATTCCGCAGTTTATTATATATATATTTGTTTACCCGGTTGTTTTTTATAAAACCATGAAGGACAGTGTTGGGAAGTTTTATACCACTGCGGGATTGTCGGCGGCGAAAGCGGTTATTTTAATTCTGCCGGTCTCGTATATTATGAGTAAACTGGTTACTCCCGATACATGGCCGAAGCTGATTATCGACTGTGCCGTGATATCGGTGGTAATGGTGGCCGGGATGTTTTTGTTTATCCTCGAAAAGGACGACCGGGCGCGTCTGGTCGCGAAAATATCGGGCCGTTTCGGATCGATTCGGAAATAGAGATGAAAGCCCGGCGTAAATTATATCAGTCGCAATTATGGAACGTGCCGATAAACAATTTATAGGCAGCAGACAACTTCTCTGGTTGTTTTTAATATCCGTCTGTATTATTGCCGGAATCCTGTCGGTGTTTGTCAATCCTCTTCTGATTATCGCGGCCATAATACTGGTGCTTAATGTGATTATCATGATGAAGTACCCGATGTGGGGTTTGCTTGCTTACCTGATGATATTTCTGTTGCGCCCGGGGGAGATGTTTCCGGCGCTGGCCGCTTTTCGAATCGAGCTTGTGACAGGCATATTCGTACTCGTGGCGGTGGTGATTCGCCAGAAACTGATCGAGGGAACCGTGTATTTCCCACGCGATAAAATCACCATTATGATAATTGGCTTTTTGGCGGTAATGTGCATCACGATTTTTATGTCGTACGAGAAAAGCATCACCATCGATACCTGCATCTCATATATCAAGCTGATTATATTTTATTATCTAATCGTATCCATAATCGACAGCAAGAAGAAATTTGTCGCCTTCATGTCGGTTTTTCTGCTTCTGATAGCATATATCGCCTTCGATGCCTTCAAATCGTACGCGGCCGGCGGTTTTGTTACCCGTATGGGTGTCGACCGGATGTACGGCAGCACCTCGGCCGGCGGCGATCCCAATGCGCTGGCGGCGACGCTGGGGGCGACGATTCCGCTGGTGGTGGCATCGGCCTACTATTTTCGACATTTTGCCGTCAAGATCGGTCTCTGGGCGCTGGCGCTCGGTATGGCCTATTTAATCACCATCACGGCCTCGCGAAGCGGTATGCTGGCTTTTATGGGTGTCCTGGCAGGCGGTTTTATCTACTCCAGACACAAGGTGATTCTTTTGATCGCGGCGTTTCTGCTTGTCGCCGGAATCTGGTCGGTTTTGCCCGATCAGTACCGGGAGCGTTATATGACATTGAGCGATATGGAAGATATCAACGAAACGTCGTCGGGTCGAATCGAGATATGGGAAGCGGGGGCGAAGATGATAGTCGCCCGTCCGATTCTCGGCGTCGGGGCAGGGGCCTTCAGTGTTGCGGCCGGGTCCGGCGAGTTTGGATATTCGCGCTATATGCAGGCGCATAATCTGTATATACAGTTGATGGCTTCGACCGGTATCGTCGGTTTTGCGGTATGGTTTCTATTTATATACTATCTGGTTGGATCGCTCAGGGATCTGAGCCGGTCGGTACAGAATAGGATTCGTATGCTCTGGGTGTCGATATACTGCAAGGGCTTCTTCGTCGCCCTGATCGCTCTTTTCGTGTCCGGTATGTTCGGGCATAATTTGTATCGTTATACATGGTATATGATGGCCGGCCTGGTGGTGGCCCTGGTGGCTATTATTAAAGATCAACTGCCTCAGGAAGAGGGGGCGGATTGATGGACATTCTCGGGCTTTTGTCGCGGAAAATATTTATCCCTTTCTACAACCGGCGGCACGGCCTGGACAATATGCCGATGGTCCGGGAGTTGATGAAATCGCAGTTTTTTCCCGAGGAACAGATTCGCGATAACCAATGGCGGGATATACGCAAACTGCTGGGTTTCGTTTTCGAGCATAATCGTTTTTATCGGGAGCGGTTTGACTCTCTCGGTCTCCGTCCCGGCGATATAAGGAGTTTCGATGATTTCGAAAAAATACCGGTGCTTTCCAAGGATGATATCAGGAACAATCGCGAGACTCTTATTTCCGACGGCTATATCCCGGAGGGGATGAACTGGAAACGCACGGGCGGCTCGACCGGTGTGCCGCTTCAGCTTTACTGGGACAAAAAGACGACCGCGTTCAAGCATGCCCTTGTTTATCGCCATAACAGCTGGGCCAATTTCTATCCCGGTATCAAACAGGCCGCTTTATGGGGCGATACCGACAAAAAATACAGTTTGAAAGAGAAGTTGTACCATGCGCTGTATGTCCGTACGATTTTCCTGGATACTCTCAATATGAACGACGAACAGATGAGCGGTTTTATCGGCCGGATGCGCCGGTATAAACCGGAGGTGCTGTTCGGTCACGGTCATTCGCTGTTTGTTCTGGCTCAGTATATGAAGGATCAGGAAATATCGGACATCAGGCTAAGGGGTATTATTTCCACGGCCGAGACGCTGTTTCCCCATGAGCGAAAAGCGGTGGAGGAAGTTTTCGGTAATATCGTTTTCGATCGTTACGGTTGTGAGGAAGTTTCGTTGATAGGCTCCGAATGCGAGGAACATGACGGGCTGCATATCGGCGCCGAAAGTCTGTATGTGGAAATAGCCGACGGCGACGAGAATACTCCGGGCCGGCTGATAATAACCGATTTAACCAATTACGGGATGCCGTTTATTCGGTATGAAATAGGTGACCTGGCCACCACCAAACCGGGGAAATGTGCCTGTGGGCGCGGCCTTCCAAGAGTGGGGCGGGTGGTCGGGCGGACCACCGACCTGTTGTATACGCCCGATGGCAAAAAAATCTCGGGGGTTTCGATACTTGACACTTTCACCATTCATATCCCCGGATTCAAGCAGACCCAGATTGTTCAGGACCGGCTCGATCATCTGGTTTTTCATATCGTCAGAGCGGAAGATTTCAGCGATAGCAGCCTTAAAATGCTGGCCGAATCGGTTCCAAGGTTTTTCGGCCCGAGCATGAAATATGATGTCAAATTTGTCGACAGTATCCCCCTGACCAGCCGCGGCAAATTTCAATTTTCGGTTTGCAAAATCGATCCCCCGGCCTGATCCGGCGGTTTTTCTCATATATCTGTTTGAATAATGAGCATAATGGCCCGATTCTGATCATTTATTGTATTGTTTTGAGTCGTAAATGGTAGCCCGTCAATGGCTTAAAATATAATGCCGCAATTAGATAGGCGATTTATGACGGTTTGGCGTATAATGTGAAAGAGAAATTAAGAATGTCTGCAGAGAATGCCGAAAACTTAATTGTTGACACTTCGGAATAAAGGAGCGTTTATTGTGTTAACTTTGTATATACGCAGCTTTTTGGAATTAAAGAGAAGAGATGTTTTCTTTCTATATGAACGAGAATCTGGAGGTTTAAAATGAAAACGGTGAACAGGGGCAACCGAGTTTCAGGGGTGACCCTGCCGGTATTGTTTTGTTTATTACTGGCGGTAACGCCGCAGTTGTTTGGCGGCCAGGTGACTCTTACCTCTGCAAATCTTCCATATCTTGTCGGCAGCGGCGATACGGTTACATTTGCCGGGACGAAAATTTCCACGGCGACCGACGGCATTTATGTGAGAGATGGGGCTACAAATGTCTTGATAAACCTCGGGACCGATACTCTTGAGTTCGGCACCGACGGCGGTTACGGACATTTTGGAATTCGTGTGTCCCGCGGAGTTTATGGTAACCAGAATGTTACCATAAAGGGCGGTTGGGTTATTCATGGCGGTAATGACGGCTCGGACCGCAATTATTGTATTGAATTGGCCGGGTGCGACGGTGTTCTGGTCGATTCGGTCAGCGCCATAATTCGCGGTACCAACGGAAAATGTTTGACATCGGCTCCGCCTGAGGGCCGGGTTATTAATGCCACCAACGGTTCCGCGACAAGCTGGCGAAGTACCAGTAAAAATGTCGAGGTTCGCGGCGGTCGCTATATCAGTTATGTCCGCGGCTATACCAGCCGATGCAGTTACGACGGGGCGGTGATACATATGGCCGGAAAATCGGCGGTCAGCGGGAACGAATTTAATTTCAAGATTCATGACCTGACGGTCGAGAACGCGCCCTGCCAGGGAATCGTCGTTTACGGTACGGCCGAAGTATATGGGTGTACGGTGACGGTTGACTGCCGCAACTACATGTATACATTTCCTTCGAGCAGTTTCTGTCAGAGCCAGGCCAACGCCTATTGTATCCTGGCCCGACTGGTTGATGCTGGGACTAAAATTCATGATAATGTTCTGCTGGCGGGCGAGAATTATTATGGCGCCGACGGCGGTGTCGAAGTTGAGGGATGTATGGGTACGGCCGCTAACCCGGTGGAGTTTTACAACAACACCATAAGGACGCATCGCGGCTGGGATGTTTATTACGGCGCCACGATCAGGGCGAAAGGATTCAAGATTCGCCGCGCGGACGAGCATGATCCGTTCACCGGCGATTCATATAATCCCAATCGTCATGTCAGGATATACAACAACGATATTACGGTTTATGCCCATACCGACACGACCAATTTCAGGGCTTATGGTCCGGGGGCTTCCGGATTTTACCTGTTACCTCATGTCAGTCGAAACGACAGCGATTTCGTTATCGAGAACAACACCATTCGTTCCATTGTGCTCGATGACAATATTTATGTCGGACAGATTCAACCGCTCGCCTGCGGTTTTGAGTTTATGGCGGGCGATGCCTTGAACCAATACACGATCAGAAACAACCGGATGGAATCCAACGACGCTTTCTATCGATTCGGCGGGTATGATCCGGGCGGACGCAATTATTTTTGCTACGGGGATACGTTGATCGCGATCGATACTGCGGCCGGTCCGACGACGCAGTACGCCGTCAAATTCTGGCCGGGTGATATCGGCAACGCATTGACCGGAAACTATATTCGTGACGCCTATTATGTTCCGGATACGCTGTGGAAAATGAACCTGTCGCGTTCCGGTTTCTATAATGGTGAAGTGACTCTCCAGCGGACAATCGACGTCTATGTCCGCGGTAATAACGGGCTGCCGGTGGTGAATGCCGCCTGCTCGGTTTGGAACGATTATAACCGGATGGTTATTTCCGGTGTCAGTGATTCCGGCGGGCGTGTCTCGGGTGTCGTCTCGTTCCTGTACGAAAAAGCGGGAAGCGGCGATTCGACCGGTTTCAACGATTTCAGGGTGAAGGCTGTTTCCGGCGGTGATGTAATCAGCGACGGCACTTTCACGGTTGGCCCGGGCAATGTCGGCGGGACCGATACGCTGACTCTGCCCAACACGGTCGGCACCGGCGAATGGGGTTCCGGCGGCGATACGCCGCAGGACAATATACCGCCGGAGAGAATCGATGATCTCGGCTCAGCTCCGGGGGATCGCACCGATGAGGTGATCCTGAGCTGGAGTGCGCCCGGTGATGACGGCTATGTCGGTGTTGCGGCGCAGTACGATATAAGATATAATCTTGAATATATAAGCGAGTCAAACTGGTACTCCGCCACTCAGGTGGCGGATGTACCGGCTCCAAGTTCGCCCGGCTACGGTGAGACTATGGTCATCACCGGCCTTAATCCCGGAACGACCTACTTTTTCGGAATTAAGGCCTGTGATGACGCCGGCAACTGGTCACAGTTGTCGAATGTCGCCATCTCCGGGGAGACCTCCGATATCGTACCGCCGTCGGCAATAGCCGATCTTCAGGCAACACCGGGATTCAACCTGGGAGAGATTCTGATTACGTGGACCGCGGTCGGCGATGACGGTCTGGAGGGTACGGCGGCCGGGTATTATATCCGGTATTCTTCCGAGGATATCACCGAAGCCAACTGGAACGATGCCGAGATTTATAATTATTCCCCGACGCCGAGGGCATCGGGCATTTCCATGTCGGCGCTTCTAACCGATCTTCAGGCCGGAGAGAATTATTATATCGGTGTCGTGGCTTATGATGACGCCAATAACCCGGGCGGTTTGTCGAATTCCGCCTCGGCGGTGGCGCAGTTCGAGATATCTGCTTCGACAGAAGACAGTATCGAAATCGAGGCGCCGGCGCAGAGTGCGATGGTCAACAGCGCCCGTCCCAATCTGGTCATACGCAATATCGATGATAACACCAATAATGTCTATTATTTTGAGCTGGCCGTTGATGGCGAATTTGCCGATGTCATCGATGCCTCGGTCGAGCCGCAGCAGGACGGCGCTTATACAAGTTGGCGGGTGTCGATAGATCTGGAGGCCGGAATAACCTATTATTGGCAGGTCCGGTCGAACACCGATTTTGTCAGCAGGGTGTCATCTTTTATGGTCCAGCCGACGGCACATGTTTTCCCCAATCCATACGAAATGTCACTGGCTGATTTTGCCACTTTCAAGGATATTCCACCCGGTTCGGACCTGATAATTATTACGCTTTCCGGGGCGACGGTCAGGAAATGGTCGTCCGTGTCCGGCGATGTTACCTGGGACGGGACCAATGAGTCGGGAAGCCGGGTAGCCTCGGGTGTATATCTCTGGTATGTCGAGGGTTCGGAGATTAACGGCAAGCTGGTTGTTAAGCCGTAACCGGTTCGATATAAACAAAACCGATAAATCATCATCGAAATCATTCTCATAAAGAAGCTGTTTATTGTTGCACATTATCGATGTAAATTTTATGTTTTTTATTCAGGGATGAAATGTATCGAATAATGGAAGACAGATCGGTATGAGAATACTGGTATTAGATGAGGAATTCCCGTTTCCCCCCAACACCGGCAAGAGGATACGGAGTTTTAACCTGCTGAGCCGGCTGGCCGCCAGGAATGAACTGTATTATCTGGCTTACGGTACGGACGATTCTCCGGGTTATGCCGCTCTTAAAGAGCATAACATGAATCCGATGCCGGTTAAACCGCAGATCCCCCCGAAATCCGGGCCGTTATTTTACATAAGACTGCTGTTGAATCTGATTTCTCCGCTGCCGTATATAGTCAGCAGTCATTATTCCGATCTGTATGCAAGGTTGCTTAGGCGGGCGATTGCCGATCTTGAACCGGATATAATCATCTGCGAGTGGACCCCCTACGCCGTATTTGTCGAAAAAATACACGATGTAAAAAGACTGGTGGTGGCGCATAATGTCGAAACCCGTATCTGGCAGCGATACTATGAAAATGAGCGGCAGGCGCTCAAGCGCTGGTATATCGGGAAGCAGGTGGTCAAGCTGGAGCGGTTCGAGCGCCGTGTTTATAAGTATATCGACGGTGTCACAGCGGTCTCGGATATCGACGCCGACCAGATTCATTCATTCAATCACCAGGTGCCGGTGGAGATTGTCGATAACGGCGTCGATCTGGAATATTTCGATGCGCCGGGCGGTTTGAAAAAAAGCAACAAGCTGGTTTTTGTGGGTACCATGGACTGGCGGCCCAACCAGGATTGTGTCCGCTATTTCGTGGATGATATTCTCCCCCTGATTCGAAAAGAGCGTCCCGAAATCGAGGCGGTTTTCGTGGGGCGTAATCCCCCCGCCGCGATTATCGCTCTCGGCGAGCGGGAGGGGGTGACGGTAACCGGTTCGGTGGATGATGTCCGCCCGTATATCGAGGAAGGTGACGTATATATAGTCCCGCTTCGTATCGGCGGCGGAACCCGGCTGAAAATTCTCGATGCCCTGGCCATGCGCAGCGCGGTTGTATCGACCTCGGTCGGGGCGGAGGGGCTCGATCTGACCGACGGTGAAAATATCATGATTGCCGATACGCCGGAGAGGTTCGCCGCGAAGGTGCTTCGTCTGATCGATGATGGCGATTTAAACCGGTCGCTGGGCGAGTCCGGGCGGAAGCTTGTAGAAGAGAAATACGGCTGGGACAGCCTGGCCGCGAAGCTCGAGAGTTTTATCATCAGGCTGGTGGGCGCAAAGTGAGAATACTGCACCTCAGAAGTTCGGAGTTTTTCGGTGGGCCGGAAAGGGCCATTGTCGGCCAGTGTCTTTATCTTAAAAATTTCGAGATGATCTGCGGTTCATTCGTCCGGGGGGATAAATCGAGTCGGTTTCTTGATGAATGTGACAAAAAGAATATCCGGACGATTTCCATTCGCGACAGTTTTGCCGGCGATATGCGTGTTATCGGCAGGGTCGTGGACATTATCGATTCGAATCGGCTGGACCTGATCGTAACGCATGATTATAAGGCCAATTTTTTCGCTCATTATGCGACCCGCAAAACCGGGATATGTCAGGCGGCGCATTTCAGGGGTTGGACGGCGGAAGATTTCAAGGATAAAATATACAATCGAATAAACTGGGCTTACCTGAAAAAAATTCCGGCTATCCTGACGGTATCGGCGACAACGAAACAGTTGCTGACCGACCGGGGTATTCCCGCCGACAGGATCAGGGTGGTGCATAACGCCATTGTATGCAATGATGATGTCAAACGCACCCGGGGCGAAGAAAGAACATCGGGGGAGAAACTGAGAGTTGTGGCGGCTGGACGGCTGAGCCGTGAGAAGGGATATGATATATTGCTGGAAGCGGTGGCGCGTATAAAGGATAATGCCCCGCCGTTTATGATTTCGATCTATGGGCACGGTCCCGATGAAGAAATGCTCAGGGCGACGGTCGGTCGGCTTGGTCTTTCGGATAATGTCGAGTTTTGCGGTTTTGTCGATGATATCAAACCTGTTTTCAGGGAAGCTGATTTTATGATTTTGCCGTCGCGTTCCGAGGGGATGCCGAATGTAATTCTCGAGGCCTGGTCGCAGAAGCTGGGTGTGCTTTCGACCGCGGTAGGGGGCGTTCCGGAGATGATACAGCCGGGTGAGAACGGGCTGCTGGCTCCACCGGAGGATATCGACGGTCTGGCGGAAAGATTACTGTATGCGCTCGGGAATCCCACGGAAATGGATAAGTACGGCGAGGCGGGATACCGGACGGTGCGCCAGAGATACAGCTATGAGAGGCAGGCCGAGATACTGGAGAAAATTTACAGTGAGATATTGAACCGGTGACGTAATAGCAGCAAATATTGTATAAAGCAAATATGCCGATAATATGAATTGAAATTATGGTCAGCCACTCGGAATCGAAATTGGGTAATGTTTGAGATGGACGGTGATAAAAACACGAAAATACCGATAGCGTATGTGATCGATAATTTTTATCGTGGCGGCGGGACGGAAAATCAGCTGGCGGTACTGATTGATAATATAGACCGCAACCGTTTCACGCCGTATGTTTTTAATTTGAAGCCGAAGTGGACGGATACTGAAATCGATATCGATTGCGACGTTTATTACCTTAATGTCGGCAGTCTGCTGTCGCTGAATACTTTTAAGGCGATTTCCCGAATTGCATCTTTTCTGAAAGAAAATAAAGTAAAAATTTTACAGGTTTATTTCGTGGAAAGCCGTCTTATCGGGACCATCGCCGGGAAACTGGCCGGAATGAAGAAAATTGTCTTCTGCCGCCGCGAGATGGGCTGGTGGTACACGCCGATGAAGCTCAGGCTGTTTCGAATATTGGCCAGGATGGCGCATTACTGCCTGGTTAACGCCCATGCTATCAAGGAACTTGTGGCGGCGACGGAGAAATTCCCGGCGAGTAAAATCGAGGTGGTTCATAACGGGGTGGAACTTAAGCGAAGAGGCGAGGGCAAACCGAAAGAACGAAGTGATTTCGGTATTCCCGATTTTGCTCCGGTGGTCGTTATGGTGGCCAACCTTCGCCCCGTGAAGCGGATCGACCGTCTTATCAGGTGCGCCGCCGCGATGAAAAACGATCGGGTGCATTTCCTCGTGGTCGGCGACGGCCCCCTGCTCGATGATCTTAAGGTGCAGGCGGAGTCGCTGAATATCGGCGAGCGGTTTCATTTTTATCATGCCAAAGAGGGGGTGTATGATATCCTTCAGATGAGCGATGTCGGCGTTTTGACATCGGAATCGGAGGGGTTGTCGAATGTGCTGATCGAGTATGCCTTTGCCGGTCTTCCGACGGTGGCATTCGACAGCGGCGGAAACCGCGAGGTGGTCGATGACGGACGGAGCGGATTTATCATTGCCGACAATGATGTGAAATTAATGGCCGCAAAAATAGATTTTCTTTTTGAGGATGTCGAGCTTTACCGTAAGATGGGGGCGGCCGCCCGTGAACACGCGGAAAATAATTTCGGCGTGGCATCCATGGTAAAGAAGACCGAAGATTTTTATTTAAAAATACTCGAGGAGTAGATATCGAGAAGTCGCCTTATTGGGCCGTGGCAGGAGGATAAGATATGCGGAAATTTATAAAACTCACGATATATTGTATCTTTTACGTTCTGGTATTGCCTTTCGGTCTGTTGTCGTTGTTGTGGTACAAAATTTTCGGGACACAGGTAATATATCATTATTGTGCCGAATCATTCAGCCTGCTCCCGGCGCATATCGGGATATTGGTTAGGGGCGCCTTTTATAATCAGACTTTGAAAAAGGCCCACCATGATCTCACCGTTCATTTCGGCGGATATTTGTCGAAAATGGATTCGGTCCTGGGCAAAAATGTCTGTATCGCCGGCCATGCGACTATCGGACTGGTCAATGTCGGCGACAATGCGGCCATAGGCAATAATTGCAATGTCCTGTCGGGGCGCCATCATCATAATTTCGAGGATACCGGGGAGGACATATTTTCGGGTGAGGATCGTTTTGCCGTGATCAATATAGGGAAAAATTCTTTTATCGGCGACAATACGGTCGTAATGGCCCATATCGGTGAATACTCGATTGTCGGGGCGGGCAGTGTTGTCGTCAAAGATATCCCCGATTATGTAATCGCCGTAGGGAATCCGGCCAAAGTCGTAAAAGAAAGACCGCGAGGCGAGCAAAACGAAACTGCCGGATGATTTTTCGCCATGAAGCATTTTTTTATCAGGATTATTTTTATCATTGCCGATATTCTGGGCATCAACCGCCTGTTCAGGTCGGTCAATTCCGACAAGATCAGAATCCTGATGTATCATGGTGTCAGTCATAAACGACTGCCGGTATTTTACTGGACGCTGCTCGATAAAAATGAATTTATCCGGCAGATGGATTATATCGGCAGGAAATATAATGTTGTATCGCCGGCTTGCCTGACCGACGATGACAATTCCACGGCAAACCGCGTCGTTATAACCTTCGATGACGGATTGTTGAATAACTATACGGAGGTGTATCCGATACTTAAGGAGCATGAGTACAGCGCCGCCTTTTTTGTTTTACCGATGCTGTCGGAATCGAATCAACTCATGTGGACCGACCGGTTGTTTGCGACCCTTATGGCGGTCGATGAAAGCGAGTTAAATCTCGAGAAATTCGAACTGGGGATAATTCGACTCGACTCGAACCGGGCCGTTCGGGCCGAAAATATCAAGGAGTTGACCGGTCAACTGAAACAAATGGAGCATGCCGGGCGAGTGGATGCTCTGAATCATCTATTTTCTGTTTATGATGACCGGCACGATGGCGATTACGATGTTTTCAAGCTCATGAGCCGTGAGAAGCTTGTCGAGATATCCCGGGATGAACATATTTTCATTGGCGCCCATACCGATTCGCATCCGATATTATCCACTATGGCGCCCGATGAACAGGAAAATGAAATTGCGGCGGGGATGGAAAAGCTGAGGCAGTGGGGGATAGAGGAGTGGCCCGTTTTTGCATACCCCAACGGCCGCGAGGTCGATTTCGATTCGGACACGATCGAGATATTGAAGAAACTGGGTTTCAAAGCGGCCCTGACCACTATCGACGGCCTGCATGACACCTCCGGCGACAGGTTCCGGGTCAGGCGAATCAATGTGGGGGCGGATACGGACAAATGGGAATTCAGGGCAAGGTTGTCGGGGCTCTTTTATTTTTTGCAGGGTAAATGATTCGGTAACGTTATGGCAACAGTCAGAAAAATAGACAGTGTCGAAGAGTTCGAAAAGCTCGAACCGATCTGGAATGATCTTCTCGGTCGAAATGAAACGGATGTAATTTTTCTGACCTATGAATGGCTGCATACATGGTGGCGGATTTATGGTCATGATCGGCGGCTATATATACTGGCCGTGGAGGATGACGATCAAACAGTAGGGCTGGCTCCGCTGATGCAGTCGGGGGGCGTTATTCGTTTCATAGGGACGCCCAATATCGACTATTGTGATTTTATCGGCGAAAACAAGAAAGTGATTGTTGAAGAGATTATTTCATATTTGAACCGGAATCGCGATGAATGGAGCCGGGTCGAGTTGTCACAGATTCCGGAGGATTCATCGACACGGAATTACCTGAGTAATGCCGCCGCCAATGCCGGGTTGCTGTCCCGGATGAAGAAGATCGAGACCTGTTACTCATATAAATTCGAGGGTGCAAGCGAAGAGCGGCGGGAATTTTCTTTGAAGCGGGGAAGCTCGCTTAAAAGGTTTATGAATTTTTTCAAGAAAATGGGTGATTTGTCTTTACGATGTATCGAGAACCGGGATGAAATCGCCTCACTGTTGCCGCGATTTTACCATTGTCACAATACCAGATGGCGGGATAAGACGATAGGGGGGAAGTTCGAGAAGGCTGACAATCGGTTGTTTCATGACGAGCTGGTAAAGGTGTTTGACGGTGACGGACGCTTGAAGTTAATGGTACTATCGTATGGTGAGACGCCTCTGGCGTATTTATATGCTTTCGATTATAAGGGACGGCTGAATTTATACAATATTGCTACTGAGACATTTTATGAGAAAAAATCGGCCGGGATAATTCTGCTGCATCTTCTAACCGAGAAAGCGGTCAGGGAGGGATGTGGTATAATCGATTTTTCGCGGGGAGAGGGAAGTCATAAGGCGCGCTTCATAAACGGTAGTTCGGACAATTATCAATTCAATATTTATTCCGGTCGGTTCGAGCATTTTCTGTCCGGATGTTATGACTCCATGAAAAAAATGGGGTTTGTAAAAAAAATCATCGAAAACAGAAAAATAAAGCCCTTAAGGGAAAAGTTGTCAGATTATTATTCCCAGAAGGGCCCTGCTGAGTTTATCAGGGCCGTTCTGGGTGAAGTTCTAAAGCGGATATTGGATTACAGGGTGCTTTTGGTGTTTGCCAATGAGAAAACGCGTCCGGAACAACCATCACCGCGTGATGATCTCGAAATTATTAAACCGGGGCCTGACGACATTGAAAAAATCGCGTCATTTCTGGGTTTTGCGGTCGATTCCGACAAGCACAAGACGATTCTCGAGAGATTCACCAACGGCAGTATATGTTACGCCGTTATGAAAGACGGCCTTATTGTTGCTATGAACTGGGCGGTATTTAAAAGAGATCATATACCTGGATATAACAAACAGATCGATTTGGCCGACAATGAGGTCATTTTATCCGATTCATACACCTCGCCGCTATATCGCGGTCAGGGCATATATTATTATTTGACCGGAGTTATTGTAAAGGATATGCTTGATCGGGGACATAAAATGGTCTCGGTTTGCTATCGAAATAACCCGGCTCCTGTGGTGACGCTGAAAAAATACGGATTTTCTCTGGTTTCGAGGCAGAGATACCTGAAAATATTGGGAATCAGGCTGATTTAGGGGCATTTGGGTCTATTTAAGACGCTGAGAGAATTTAATTTATATAAATTATGCCGATAATGAAATAAATGCTGATTTTTTGAGCACAGGGCATTTATTTTGGGCTTTTTTGAATGGAAAGTACAATAATAAGAGTATATTTGCGTATGATTTTTTATTAATCGGGGAAATTCAGGAAAAATCTTATAAAGTAAGAGGGACAACAAATTGGAATTTAATAAGAACAGCCTTCGAATAGACGCCGAAAGAGCGGCCGGCGAACTATGCGAACTCGTTTTGAAACAGGTTCGCGGTGTAATGAAAAAAGGCGGAGTGGTTGTCGGTATTTCCGGCGGCATTGATTCCTCTGTGGTGGCCGCCCTGTGCTCAAAGGCTCTTGGCCCGGGGAAGGTTCTTGGGGTAATGATGCCGGAGAAAGAGTCGGCCGGCGAGAGCAGGGATCTGGCGCAAATTTTGGCCGACAAATTCGGTTTTGAGACCAGGGTGGAGACCATTTCCGGGGGACTCGAGGGAATGGGCTGCTATCAGCGGCGCAATGAAGCGATAAAGTCGGTTTTCCCCGATTTCGATGAGAATACCGACAAGTGCAAGATTACCATCCCGACTAATATTCTCGAAAAAGAAACATATAATTTTTTCACGCTGGTGATAGAGAAACCGGATGGCGCCACATTTTCGAAGCGCATGCCGCCGTCGGCCTATCTCCAGGTGGTGGCGGCCTCGAATTTAAAGCAGCGCCTGCGGATGACCACGCTTTACTATCACGCCGAGAAGCGCAACTGGGCGGTGGCCGGAACCGGCAATAAAGACGAGCACATGCAGGGTTTCTTCGTGAAGTATGGCGACGGCGGCGCCGATCTGAAGCCGATTGCGCACCTGTATAAAATACAGGTGTATCAACTGGCTGAATATCTCGGTGTGCCGGATGAAATAATCGGGCGGACGCCGACCACCGACACCTACAGCGCCGAGGTTACCCAGGAGGAATTCTTCTTCGGCCTCGATTTTTACCGGATGGATATGCTCTGGCATGCGATGGAAAACAAGATTCCGCCGGAAAAAGCGGCCGAGGTGCTTGGTTTAAGTGTCGAGCAGGTAGAGCGCGGCTACGCCAATATTGAAAGAAAGGTTAAAGCGACCGAGTATCTCAGAATGCCGCCGCTCGAAGCTATATAACGATGGCGGGTGAATGCAGAATATATTGAATATAGTTAATCACTAATAGAGTAGAAGAGGTAGAAATGGCAACCGTTGATCAGATGGAAGTCCAGAAGAAATTGAAAGAGTTCATCACCGAGACATTTCTGGTTGGCAGTGATATAGCCGGTATTGAAGACGGCGATTCGTTCATGGAAAAAGAAATTGTTGATTCCACGGGTGTTCTGGAGTTGACGGCATTTGTGGAAACAGAATTCGGTATTACCATCGAAGATAATGAAATGACGCCTGACAATCTCGATTCCATCGAGAAACTGGTGAGTTTTATTGCCCGGAAGTCGGGTTAATATACCGAATTTTTGAGCAGCCGATTATCGGAGACGCCTCAAAACCCACAACCAAAATTTTGAATTGCCCATGAATATATTCGGATTACTGGAGACCGGCGCGGCCGGTTTCCCGGACAACTATGCGGTTATCCATCAGGATCGCAGGGAAACATACCGGGAACTTTATGGTTCGTCTTGTCGGATAGGGGCCTGTCTGAAAAGTCTCGGACTTGAGGAGAATTCCCGAATAGCCATACTATTCGACAATTCGGTCGAATATGTCAGTATCTTCTTCGGCATATTCAGGGCCGGTTATGTTGCGGTCCCGGTGGACACGTCGATTAAGCCGGAAAAAATGGGTTTTATCATTGACGACTGCCATGCGCAGGTCTTGTTTCTCCAATCGAAATTTGTCAGGCATGCCGGGAAAATAATCGGCGAATCGACACCATTGAAAACGGTTATATCGAATAAAAAGCTGGATTTAGGTTGGCCGGATATAAATTGCATAACGCTCGATGATATACATAGCGATGAAGGTGCCGATTGCCCGGAGGCGGTTTCACCGGATTGTATTTCCGGGAAAACGGCCACTCTCGATGAGTTGTATTCACGGGTTCCCGAGTCAACGGACACTCTGGCCGCCATTTTTTATACATCGGGCAGTACCGGGACACCCAAAGGGGTCATGCTGTCGCATCGCAACCTTGTCTCCAACACCATTGCCACGGTCGATTATCTCAAACTGACCGAGCGGGATATCATTATGGTCATTCTGCCGTTTTATTACATTTATGGTAATTCGCTGATGTTGACCCATATCGTCGCCGGCGGGACACTGGCCATAGACAACAGATTTTTATATCCCGAAGTGATCCTTGACACGATGGAGAAGGAAAAGGCGACCGGTTTTTCGGGGGTGCCGTCCAATTTTATAATTCTGCTCAACAATTCGACCATGCCGCAGCGCAAGCTGGAGCATCTTCGCTATTTCACACAGGCCGGGGGCTCGATGGCGCCGGAAATCATAAAAAAGCTCATGAAGGCCTTTCCGAACAAGGAAATTTATATCATGTACGGGCAGACCGAAGCGGCCCCGAGGGTATCGTGGCTGCCGCCGGAAAGGCTGAAAGATAAAATCGGCTCGATAGGAATACCGGTGCCGAAAATCGAAATTAAGATAGTCGGTGACGATGGAGATGAATTACCTGTCGGTGAATCGGGCGAGTTGATTACCCGGGGCGATAACGTTATGCTCGGTTACTGGAATCAGCCGGAGGATACGAAGGAAGTGATAAAGGACGGCTGGTTGTACACGGGTGATCTGGCCCGAAAAGACGAGGACGGATATTTCTTTATAACCGGGCGGAAGAAGGAAATAATAAAAACCGGCGGCAACCGGGTCAGTACCAAGGAAATCGAGGAATGCATACTCGAGCTCGAAAAGGTGCTTGAGGTGGCTGTATTCGGTGTCCCGGATGATTTGCTGGGCGAGGCGGTCAAGGCGGTTGTGGTTGCCAAGAACGGTTGCCGGCTGGAACCGAAAGATATACAGATGCACTGCAAAGTGAAACTGGCCGACCATAAGTCGCCGAAATTTGTCGAGTTTATGGAAACGCTGCCCAAATACCAGTCGGGTAAGGTAAACAAGATGCTTCTCAAGGAAAAAAAGTGATTTATTATAGCAAGGAGTAGATCATGAAGTTCTCGAAGGAAATTATTAAATCGGATCCCGAATTCGAAGCCGGATTGGTGCAGGATTTTCTGTCGGCTCAGGTGAAAAGTGTTCCGAAGCGGGACGGTATCATTGTCGGTGTCAGCGGGGGGGTCGATTCGGCCGTCGTGGCCGCACTGGCGGTCCGCGCGGTGGGGAAAGAAAATGTGCTGGGGATGATTCTCCCCGAGAAAGAATCAAACCCGATTTCTGAGGAATACGCTCTCAAGGCTATCAAAAAACTCGGTATCGAGCACATTAAAGTCGATTTGACCGATAACGTGGCCGGTTTCGATGCCTATCAAAACCGCGATAAAGTAATCAGGGAAATATTTCCGGATTACGGTCCGGGTTACAAGTTTAATATATATCTGCCGCAAAACTTGCTCGATGTTGACCGCTATAATTATTATACTCTCAGGGTCGATGACGGCAAAGGCAACACCAAGGAAAAACGGCTCAGCAAAAAGCAGCTTCTGGCCATAACCGCGGCCGCCAATGTGAAAATAAGGTCGCGCATGATAGCTCTTTACTACTGGGGTGAACAGAGTAATTATCTTGTGGCGGGGACGACCAATAAGACCGAGTTTATTCTTGGTGACTACTGTAAATTCGGCGACGGCGGAACCGATGTGGAATGTGTCTCGCACCTGTACAAGACCAATATTTATCAGCTGGCCGAGTATCTTGATGTGCCCATGGAGATTCGTGAAAGAACGCCGAGTCCCGACACATTCAGTTTGCCGGTGTCGGACACCGATTTTTATTTTTGCCTTCCTTTCGATTTGCTCGACCCGCTTCTTTATGCCTGGGAGTATAAAGTGGACGGTTCCGAAGCGGCGGCGGCGCTCGGATTGGGAGAAGATCAGGTCAAACGGGCATTCCGGGATTTTCAGTCGAAAAATACCTCGACCGAGCATATCCGGGTTCTCCCGGCGGCCCTTGAGAGGGACTGGGTTCGTTTCGCCGATGAAAAATCGCCCAAATCGACCGCATGAAAGAGAAATCAGACGGGGGGAGCGGATTTCGTTCACCCCTTGTTATTTTGTCATTGTTTTTATCTTTACAGGCATGATGGGACCGTATTTATTTATGGCGGAGAAGGAACTTTTTGACGGGATGAGGATAAAATAAATCGTAATCATGATTATTTTGTTCGGTAATTTTAGTAATGAAACGCGCGGAAGGGTTGGACATCAGTGAACGACAACCAAAAAAATAAGAATAAGAACAGGCGGGAAATTTCGGAACAGAGCCGAAATATGTTTGATGTTACCGACATACTTGCCATTGTCTGGCGAAGAAAGTGGCTGGTTATACTGCCGTTGATTCTGGTGACCGCCGTTGCCTTCGGCGGGTCGTATCTGATTACACCCGAGTATGAATCTTCTTCGATCCTCTGGATCGGCAACCCGGTCAAACTTTCCGGCGAGTTGCAGCGCTTGCTTGGCGACGCCCGCCAGGGCTATCGTACCGCGCGCGATGAACAGCTTGAACTCCGGAGTATGCAGAATGAAATAACATCATCGCCATTCATCGCTCAACTGGTGTCGATTTTGAAGCTGGACCAGGACCCCGAACTGGATAAACTGGCGCGGAATTTACAGGTTCGCCAGCCCGATCTTGGGATTGACCAGATCAAACTTGATATTCTTGTGACTCGTCTCCGTGATAAAATTAAGGTTAACTTTGTCGGTGAGGATCAAATAAAAATTACCGTCCAGTCGACCGACCCGTTTATGGCGCGTGATATGACCAAAACCCTCAGCGATGTTTTTATTTCCGAGAAAATGAAGCAGGAACTCGGCACGGTCCGTTTGTCCCAGGATTTTTCGTATGAACAGCTGTCCAAATATGAAAAGGACCTGAATGATAAAATCGAAACCAAGACGAATTTTGAGAAGGAATTCATGAAAATTCAACTCGATGATGTGGTCGCATCGGATGAAAATATGAACGCCATCGGCTCCGAGATCGAGGGGACCAATATCGATATCGAGGAGAAAAAAGACGAGGAGCGGCGGCTGATGGCGGATATTTCCGACAAATCGGACCTTACCTCGAAAACAATGAAATTATCGGAATCGGGTGAGTTGAAGCGTCTTATGAAAGAGATCGATGATCATCTCGAGTCGGTCGCCGGTTTGATGCTCAAATATAACTGGAGCGCTCCCGAGATCATAAATTATAAAACAAGGCTGTATCGCCTGTTGAGGGACGCCCAGGACGAGCAAGGAAGACTGGTCGAACAGCAGTTTAATTCTTATGACGGTGGCGTTCGTAACCTGCTGGTGCAGTTGTTTAATGTGCGCGCCGAACTGGATGTGAACTACTCCAAGGTTAACACGTTGAGGCTGACGCTCGATGATATGAACAACAAGGCCGAAATGATACCGGAGTACCAGGCCCGTCTCGACCAACTCGACCGCGAAATTACCGCGGCCCGTGACCTGAGAGACAAATTTAAGGAACAGCAGGAGAGTTCACAAATATCACAGGCATTACTTCGCGAGTCTAAATACAAGGTAATCGAGCCGTCCAAAGTCCCGATGGAACCGTTCAAACCACAGCGAGCGAAGATTGTCATTCTCGGTTTTCTTCTCGGACTGGCCATTGGCGGCGGTGCGGTGCTGCTGACCGAGATGTTTGACAAGTCCTTCCGCAAGGTGGAAGATGTCGAGCAGTTGGTTGGTTTCCCGGTTATTGGTGTCATACCTCAGATCATGTCATTGAAAAAGATGAAAGTTCGATAATCATTTTCGATAAATCCGCTCTGCGAATAACTAATGATGATAAAATCGGTTATCTTTAGTATTGTGATATCTATCAATAAATTAATACCGTAAACTAGAACGCTGAAGCGGCGCGTGAATGCCGCAATATTCGAGTCCGCAAGACTTTGCACATTTTCACTTATTATTTTTTAGAAAAAACCGAAAAATTATTAAATTCCATTCATTTTTTTATTGCCAAATACCTGAAATGTATTATTATTTACTATTGTAAGAGCAGTAATTACAATAAATTACCAACGGAATACATACAAAAGAAGGACGGATAGTCCGCTATCAAATTAGAATATATTATTCCATCTATTATTGATGGGGATTAGCATATTATTGATGACTGTTTGAAGGTCTCTAAATAGTAAAAAAAATAATATCTATATGTGTGAGGGCAACTGATGCAACATCGCTATTGTCAGCCGGGTTTATCAAAAAAATATCAAAAACGAATTTTGGGGCAAAAGAGCAAATATGTGATTTTGCCCTTTTTTATTGTGGGGCTGTTGCTGATGTTTTTTGCGCCGCCGGTGCCGGCGGCCGAGTCTTTTGGTTCCATGTCTTCTGTCGAGGAAAAGTACTATGACGGGCCGTATCAACATGAGGAAACGACCGATGGCTGGTTCCAGCCATATCTTGAAATAAACGGCAGTATGGTATCGCCCATGACTGATGACGTAACCGACCTGACTATTGATATGTGTGAAGGTCCTCAGGCGTGGACCCTTCTCAAGGAGTTCAGTTGCTGGAAAGATGTCAACCGCTTTGGATTTTATACCGGTCTTGGTTCGGGCGACGACAAAACTCTGATATTCGACGGAATTCGCAACGAGGGTTATGTTTACAGCACCATGGTTGCCGAGGGAACGGAGGTCGGGTTATGGTTGCATAACGATGTGAATAACGATTCCATATTCAGCGGCAATGATTCCTATCTTTATTCGGAGAGAAGTCTTACATCCGGTTCGGGAGCCAATGAGCACCAGTGGTTTCAGGTTTATGATGTCAGTGCTTATAAGGGGACGGGCGCCATATATGAGTTCACCTGTCCGACCGAGGATTTTAGTACCACCGGTGATTTCGATTATTTGATATTTATTGATGATAATCATACCTCGGCCAATTTTGACCAGAATGATATGATTCTTGGATTGACATGCGATGCCGATGTCCCCGACGAATGCGGCAACATCCAGCCGGGAATCCCGCCTAATTATTATGGTATTGATACATCGTATTTTATCGGCACACCGGCATTACCCCTGCCGCCTCCCGACAGCGGGGGGGTGTATGTTTATCTTGATACCGCCAGCGGTTACTGGACAATAGCGAGTCATATATATTCGAAGGGTAATTCTCTGGAGCAGTTTCATGGTAATGTCGTGCTTCTCATGGATGAACCTCCGGAACTGGGTGTCAATATTTTCATAGACAATTTCGAGTTATGGCATGATACGACCGCCAACAGGTGCCTGCTCCAGAATGATCGCTGGGGCTGGTCGCTGTGGGACAGCACGGTCGGTTTATATGAAATATGGTGGGATGTAACGACGCGAGAGTACAAACATGGCGCGGGGGACCTTAATGATTTCCTGATTATTCGTGCCATCGGTACCGCGCTTGACTTCAATATCTGGTCCAGCGGTCATGAGATTCCGTTCAGCGCCGACGAAATCTATCTTGGCGCCGATATGACGGGGCTGTCTTCGATTCCCGGTTATTATGATTATGGCGGTTTTGATGTCATGGATCAGTACCAGGCGCTGGTCGGCTCAAACCCGGCCGATGATCCCAATACCAGTGTTTTTTCACGACATTGCGGAGTCGGGCAGTCATATAATTTGTATGGTCAGATTGACTCGACCGACAGCTATGTCTGCGATTCACAGTACGGGCTTAATTTTGCCGGACCGTGGGTTTATCAGGCCGATGGTATTCAATTTTCCACGGTGGGAGTCGGGGATCCCTGTTCGGGAAATAACCCTCCAATTTGTATATTACCGGATGACGCGACAATTGTGGTTTGTGGAGATACGACTTTAACATTCGCGGTCGGCGCCGATGATCCCGATGAAAATCTAATCGGATGCACGCTGGAATCGGGCGATGGATCACTATCGGGCGGCGTTTGGAGCTTAACCACGTCAGGCCCCGGAGTATATAGCGCCGACTTCAAATGCACCGATTTTTGCGGAGTCAGTTGCCTTGGTACGGTAAATATTACGGTCAACTATAACAGCGCCCCGGTGTGCAATCTGCCCTCGGACGGCAGTTATTTCGTATGCGGCGACACAACATTCAGTTTCCCCGTTTCGGCGACAGACGCCGACGGCAATCTGACTGGATGTACGCTTATATCCGGTGCGGGAACCCTTTCGGGCGGCAATTGGGTATTCACGACCACCGGTGCGGGCGTTTATACGGCGACTTTCGAATGCACCGACGCTTGCGGTGCAACCTGCTCCGGGACGGTAAGTATCACTGTGGCCTATAACAGCGCCCCTGTGTGCAATCTGCCCTCGGATGGCAGTTATTTCGTATGCGGCGACACGACTTTCAGTTTCCCCGTTTCGGCGACCGACGCCGACGGTAATCTGACCGGATGTACACTTACATCCGGCGCAGGTACTCTTTCGGGCGGCAACTGGGTATTCACGACCACTGGTGCCGGCGTTTATACGGCGTCTTTCGAATGCACCGACGCTTGCGGTGCAACCTGCTCCGGGACGGTCAATGTAACAGTTAATTATAATAATCCGCCGGTGTTAAGCTGTCCGGCCGATGTGACTATCGAGTGTGATGTTTCGACCGATCCGGCAAGTACCGGCTATGCTACAGCGACCGATGACAATGATCCGTCACCGTCGATTACTCACTCTGACAGCGAGACAGCCGGGAGTTGCCCGCAGGAGAAGACAATTACGCGGACATGGACAGCCACCGATAACTGCGGTGCTGTTTCGCAGTGCCAGCAGACAATCACGGTTGTGGATGATACTGCGCCGGTGATCACTTGCCCGGCCGATATAACGATTGAGTGCGATGAATCGACCGATCCGGCCAATACCGGCACAGCGACAGCTACAGATAATTGCGATCCGGATCCGTCGGTGACATACAGCGATGCCACAGCAGGGAATACCATCACCCGCACCTGGACCGCGACCGATGCCTGCGGTAACAGCAGTAACTGTGTGCAGACAATTACGATTGACGACACGACCCCGCCGGTTATCACCTGTCCGGCCAATGTGACTGTCGAATGTGACGAATCGACCGATCCCTCTAATACCGGCTCAGCGACAGCGACCGATAACTGTGATTCAAGCCCGACAGTAACATACACCGACAGCGAGACACCGGGAAGCTGTCCTCAGGAGAAGACAATCACCAGAACCTGGACAGCGACCGATGCCGATGATAATTCAGCAAGTTGCCAGCAGACAATTACGGTTGTGGATGATACTGCTCCGGTGATAACTTGCCCGACCGATATAACGATCGAGTGCGGTCAATCAACCGATCCGGCAAATACCGGCACAGCGACAGCGGTTGATAACTGCGATACGGGTCCGTCGGTGACATACAGCGATGCCACAGCAGGGAATACCATCACCCGCACATGGACCGCGACCGATGCCTGCGGCAACAGCGATAACTGTGTGCAAACAATTACGATAGACGACACGACCCCGCCGGTTATCACCTGTCCGGCGAATGTGACTATCGAGTGTGATGAATCAACCGATCCTGCTAACACAGGGACAGCGACAGCGACCGACAACTGTGATTCAAGCCCGACAGTAACATACACCGACAGCGAGACAGCCGGAAACTGTCCGCAGGAGAAGACGATCACCAGAACCTGGACAGCAACCGATGCCGATGATAATTCAGCAAGTTGCCAGCAGACAATTACGGTTGTGGATGATACTGCTCCGGTGATCAGTTGCCCGGCCGATATAACGATCGAGTGCGACGAATCGACTGATCCGGCCAATACCGGCACAGCGACAGCTACAGATAATTGCGATCCGAGTCCGTCGGTGACATACAGCGATGCGACTGCAGGGAATACCATCACCCGCACCTGGACCGCGACCGATGCCTGCGGTAACAGCAGTAACTGTGTGCAGACAATTACGATTGACGACACGACCCCGCCGGTTGTTACTTGCCCGGGGAATGTTACTATCGAGTGTGACGAATCGACCGATCCATCAAATACCGGCTCGGCGACCGCGACCGATAATTGTGATCCAAGCCCGACAGTATCATATACAGACAGTGAGACACCGGGAAGCTGTCCTCAGGAGAAGACGATCACAAGAACCTGGACAGCGACCGATGCCGATGATAATTCAGCAAGTTGCCAGCAGACAATTACGGTTGTGGATGATACTGCTCCGGTGATCAGTTGCCCGGCCGATATAACGATCGAGTGCGATCAATCGACTGATCCGGCCAACACCGGCACAGCGACAGCGGTTGATAACTGCGATACGAGTCCATCGGTGACATACAGCGATGCGACAGCAGGGAATACCATCACCCGCACCTGGACCGCGACCGATGCCTGCGGTAACAGCAGTAACTGTTTGCAGACAATTACGATTGACGACACGACCCCGCCGGTTGTTACTTGCCCGGCAAATGTTACTATTGAGTGTGATGAATCGACTGATCCGGCTAACACAGGAACAGCGACAGCGACCGATAACTGTGATTCAAGCCCGACAGTAACATACACCGACAGCGAAACACCGGGAAGCAGTCCTCAGGAGAAGACAATCACAAGAACCTGGACAGCGACCGATGTCAACAGCAATTCGGCCAGTTGCCAGCAGATAATCACGGTGGTTGATATAACCCCGCCGGTTATAACCGGCCCGGCTGATGTTACGATCGAATACGGCGAATCGACTGATCCATCCAATACTGGTTTTGCAACGGCGGTTGATAACTGTGATCCGAATCCGTCGGTGACATACAGTGATGATGCCAAGGCAGAGAGCATTATTATACGCACATGGACCGCGACAGATGCCAGTGGCAACTACAGCAACTTTGTGCAGACAATCACTATTGAAGACACCACACCGCCAGTTGTTACCTGCCCGGCCAATATCACGATAGAATGTGACGAATCGACCAATCCCTCTAATACTGGAACGGCGACTGCTACCGATGGCTGTGATCCAAGCCCGACAGTAACATACACCGACAGTGAGACACCGGGAAGCTGTCCTCAGGAGAAGACGATCACCAGAACCTGGACAGCAACCGATGCCGATGATAATTCAGCAAGTTGCCAGCAGACAATTACGGTTGTGGATGATACTGCTCCGGTGATCGGTTGCCCGGCCGATATAACGATCGAGTGCGATCAATCGACCGATCCGGCCAATACCGGCATAGCGACAGCGGTTGATAACTGCGACACCGCCCCGATAGTTACTTTCAGTGATTCCAGAAATGGCGGTATTATCACCCGCACCTGGACCGCGACCGATGCCTGCGGTAACAGTAGCAACTGTGTGCAGACAATTACGATTGACGACACGACCCCGCCGGTTGTTACTTGCCCGGCAAATGTTACTATCGAGTGTGATCAATCTACTGATCCGGCTAACACAGGAACAGCGACAGCGACCGATAACTGTGATCCAAGCCCGACAGTAACATACACCGACAGTGAGACACCGGGAAGCTGTCCTCAGGAGAAGACGATCACACGGACCTGGACAGCAACCGATGTCAACAGCAATTCGGCCAGTTGTCAGCAGACAATCACGGTTGTGGATGATACTGCGCCGGTGATAACTTGCCCGGCTGATATAACGATCGAGTGTGACGAATCGACTGATCCATCTAATACCGGCACAGCGACAGCGGTTGATAATTGCGATCCGGGTCCGTCGGTGATATACAGCGATGCCACAGCAGGGAATACCATCACCCGCACCTGGACCGCGACCGATGCTTGCGGTAACAGCAGTAACTGTGTGCAGACAATTACGATAGACGACACGACCCCGCCGGTTATCACCTGTCCGGCCAATGTCACGATCGAATGCGATCAATCGACTGATCCCGCTAACACAGGAACAGCGACCGCGACCGATAATTGTGATCCAAGCCCGACAGTAACATATACCGACAGTGAGACACCGGGAAGCTGTCCTCAGGAGAAGACGATCACAAGAACCTGGACAGCGACCGATGCCGATGATAATTCAGCAAGTTGCCAGCAGACAATCACGGTTGTGGATGATACTGCTCCGGTGATCAGTTGCCCGGCCGATATAACGATCGAATGCGATCAATCGACTGATCCGGCCAACACCGGCACAGCGACAGCTGCAGATAATTGCGATACCGCGCCGATAGTTTCTTTCAGTGATTCCAGAAATGGCGGTATTATCACCCGCACCTGGACCGCGACCGATGCCTGCGGTAACAGTAGCAACTGTGTGCAGACAATTACGATAGACGACACGACCCCGCCGGTTATCACCTGTCCGGCGAATGTGACTATCGAGTGTGATGAATCAACCGATCCTGCTAACACAGGGACAGCGACAGCGACCGACAACTGTGATTCAAGCCCGACAGTAACATACACCGACAGCGAGACACCGGGAAGCTGTCCGCAGGAGAAGACGATCACAAGAACCTGGACAGCGACCGACTTCAGCGACAACTCAACTCAATGTCAGCAGATTATAACGATTGAGGACAACACGCCTCCGGAGTTAATATGTCCCGATACGTTTATTGTCGAATGCGGCGATCCAATCGATCCCGAATACACCGGGTATCCGACAATTGCCGATAATTGCGATCCAAACCCGACTTATAATTATTCTGACTCACTTGACGGAACGACGGTTATACGAAAATGGTATGGTTTGGATCAGTGCGGAAACGGGACGATGTGTTTGCAGGCCATAGTCCTTGCGGACAACGAACCGCCGGTTGCCGTCTGTCCGGGCGATACGACGATGTTCCTCTGCACGCTTGCGGATACGGCTCTTGCCGGATTTGCCTGTACCGATCCGGATGATAATATCGGAACATGCGACCTGATTGGCGGTACACTTGACGGCGATATCGCGCGGTTTACACCTGTTGAAGGGGTCAATACGCTGACGCTTATCGTACAGGATAAGTGCGGTGAAGTAGATTCCTGCAAAACCAATATTACGGTTGTTCTGAACGAACCGCCGAGCGCCGGTGATGATTACAACACATCGATGTTTGTTTGTAATCTGGAAGATATTTGCCTGTCAGGGTTCGCCTGCTCCGATCCCGACGATAATCTCGAGAACTGCTATGCGGTAGGCGGTACCCTGAGCGGCGGTGATATATGCTTTACACCAACCAATGGGCTCAATACGATTCTTCTGGTGGCTGTCGATGAGTGTGGGGCGGCCGATACGGCCTCGATAACGGTCGATGTAACATTGAATACGCCTCCGTATGTTACCTGTGCCGGCGACAGGACGGAACATGTCTATTCGCTACCGGCCGATGTTTGTGTCAACGGTTTGAACTGCAGCGATGTTGACGGTAACTTGAGCGGTTGTATCGTGTCGGTGACATTGGGCGGCAATACTGTTGCAAGTGTCAATGAAGGCGATTCGGTATGTTTCACGGCCGATTATGAAGGCTTCTATATTATTACGGTGATGGCTACTGACGACTGCGGCGCAACGAATTCATGTGTCACCGAAGTATTTGTCAAGAAAGAATCGCTCTGTCCGACTGTCAAGATAGAGAAGACGCATAACACTTATCAGGGACATTATGAAAACGTGTCGATAACAATCGAAAACTCTCAGTATGAGTTCGAAGGTTTCGACTTCCTGATCGCCTATGATGCCTCGGTGCTGTCGGCGGTCGAAGTTATACCGGGTCAGCTAATCGAAGACTGTAACTGGGAGTATTTCACGTATCGATTCGGTGTCCATGGCAATTGCGGTAACGGCTGCCCATCCGGTTTATTGAGAATTGTGGCCATGGCCGAAATGAACAACGGAGCCGGAAACGCGTCATGTTTCGGCCCGTCCGACCTCGATCCGCACGAATTGGTCACCATGCGTTTTCTTATAACCAATGACCGCAATTTCGAATGCACGTATGTGCCGATATCATTCTTCTGGGACGACTGCGGAGATAACAGCATTTCCGGAGTCAACGGCGACATTTTGTATATAGACAACATCATTTATGATTTCGAGGGCAACGTGATCTGGGATGAAGAGGATGAGACGGCATATCCGGAGATTGACAGAATTATGAACGTCGGTGCGCCGGATGACTGTCTTAATCCCAATCCGCTGAAACCGAGCGCGGTCAGATGTATCGAATTCGTCTTTGGCGGTGTCGATATAATCTGTGCCGACAGTATCGATGCTCCTGGCGATCTTAATCTGAACGGTGTCTCCAATGAAATCGCCGATGCGGTGGTTTACACGAACTACTTCGTTTACGGCCTTGCCGCTTTCAATATCAATGCGGAAGGACAGAAAGCGGCTTCGGATATTAATCGTGACGGTATTATCCTGACCGTTTCGGATCTGGTATATCTGACGCGAATCATTTGCGGCGATGCCGTCGGGATTCCAAAAGTCACGCCCGAAATCGAAACGGCGTTTGTGGTCGGTGACGGTGTCGTCTCGGTGGATGCACCGCTGGGTGCGGCCCATATTGTCATTCGCGGCAATGCCGCTGTCAATCCGGGTGGGGACGCCGAACATGTGGATATGGTTTACAGGTTTGACGGTGTCAATACCAATGTGCTGATTTACAGCTTCGATCAGGGTGAATCATTCAATGGGGAGATTCTGCTAACGGATGGCGAGATAATCTCGATCGATGCCGCCGATTATGACGGTAATGCCATAACAGCCAGAATCCTGCCGGCGACATTCAGCCTGACCGGTTATCCCAACCCGTTCAACCCGACGGCCAATATCGAGATGAATTTGCCGGTGGCGGCGGACTGGAACCTTACGATTTACAATGTAACAGGAAGAAAAGTGGCCGAGTTCGATGGATTCAGCGAAGCCGGACCGGTCAATATCAAATGGGATGCCGCAGAGCATGCCTCGGGTATATATTTCTTCCAAGCCAGGGCCGGGGTTTATACTGCAACAAGCAAGATGATACTGCTTAAATAGCAGTTAAAAGAGAGGCAAGCAAAAAGGGCCCCCTTAGCGGGGCCCTTTTTTTTGGCGATAGAAGCGGATTGACAATGGATAATAAAAAAACGGGACTGGTTATATCCTGTCCCGTTTATTAATGTCATGTTGGTTACTTCAGAAGTATCATCTTGCGGCTGGCATTGAATTGACCGGCATCGATTCGATACAGGTAAATACCGCTCGGCGAGGATGACGCATCCCAGACGACGGTATGATTACCGGCTTCGAAATACCGATCGGCCAGTGTCGATACCTGCTGACCAAGGATATTGTAAACGGTGAGGTTTACATGGGTCGCGGTCGGCAGGCTGAAGCCGATTTCGGTAACCGGGTTGAACGGATTCGGTATGTTTTGGTGCAGACCGAACTCGGTCGGTATCACGACATCAGTGAGACCCTTGAACACCGGGCCGCTCTCGCATGCCTTGGTGACCACATTCGAGCCGGCATCGTACGTCATGGTGGCGTGGGTAACATCGGTTACCTCGAAGCACCATTCGCCCGAAGGTCTCTTCATGCCTGAAGTCTCGAAATAGACGGTCCCGTCTCCGCCGGTAACGCCGTTATAGCTGCCGCCGGTCGGACCGGTCGCGGTAACGTAAACGGTTGCATCGGAAACCGGGTTGTTCAGGTTGTCATAAATCGTGACTGTGCAGGTGCCGAAGTAGTTCGGGCCGGCTTTCCTGCGTCCGATGACCATATTCTCGACATGTACCGTGCCGCCCGATTCGAAGACACTAATATAATCGGTCTTGGTCTCGGAATCGGAACCGTTGGCGTTGGACACGGTCAGGCTGACGGTGTACAGGCCGACCGAATTATAAGTGTGCGACGGGTTCTGGGCCGTCGAGGTCCCGCCGTCGCCGAAGGTCCAATCCCATGTGGTCGGGTCGCCGGTCGAAAGATCGGTGAAATTGACCGTCAGGGGCGGATTGCCGGAGGTCGGCGTAGCACTGAAATCGGCGGTTGGAGCGACAGGGCCGGCGCCGGTCGTCTTGAAATACATCTCGTCGATATAAACCGGATCGAGTGAGTTCATATCCCATGCTCTGTTGCTGTCTGTCACCCGAACATAGACAGTACCGCTGGTCGAATTCGGTATGGTGGTCGAATAGACCTGCTCGGTGGCGCTGGCGACCGTCACCAGTGACAGATAGGTAACATCATCGGTCGAATACTCGAAGACGAAATTATCGCCGTCGGAGTTGGCCGTGCGGTATGCCTCGAGATAGAAAGTTATGGTCGAGCCGGACGTGACATCGAAGTTCCACTTATGCTCGAGATAACTGTATCTCTTTCTCGGATGACCGGTGTATTCGATCTCGGTAATAGTCTCATAGATGTTATCGCTTGTCCTGGTGTCGAGATAATCACCCGAGACGGTGCCGATGACCGGAATATCGGAAAGCGCATAGGATTTAATATCCGGTGATGACATCACCGTTATATAGTCGGTCTTGACTTCGTTGTCGCTGCCGCAGGCGTTGGTCGCGGCCAGGGTAACTGTGTATGTACCCTCGGCAGTGTATGTATGCGACGGATTCTGCGCCGTCGATGTACCACCGTCGCCGAAGTTCCATGACCACGACGTTGCATTGGTCGATTGATCGGTGAAATCGATTGTCAGAGGCGCATCGCCCACAGTCGGCGAACCTGAGAAACCTGCAACAGGGGGGACACAGGGATCGACGGTGATATAACCGACTTTGACTTCATCGTCGGAGCCATAGGCGTTAGAGGAGGTAAGAGTTACCGTATATGTCCCTGCATCGTAAGTATGCGACGGATTCTGCTCGGTCGAGCTGCCGCCGTCACCGAAGTCCCATGACCACGAGGTCGGGTTGTCGGTGGACAGGTCGGTGAAATCGATTGTCAACGGCTCGATACCGGTGGTCGGAGTACCCGAGAATTCGGCTGTCGGCGGTGTGGTGCCGCCGGTGATATTGATAGTCGATTCATAAGGAATATGATTCTGACAGGTAACCACGATATCGGCGGTACCGGTCGGACCAAACGGATCGAGTGTAATATCGACCGAACCGGTGGCATCGACATAACCCGCTCCATGCAGAACGCCTCCAAAGCTGACTCCGACATAGGAACCGGCATCGGCGGAAACCGTAACCGATGTCGCCGATATATTTAGCGATGACGGATGGGAGACACCGTTTGTCGAGGGCATACCCATGTAGGTGATTATGGACGGATCACCCATCAGGTGGTATATTTCCCAGTAGTACGTATCGCGGCTGGAACCGGCTTCGGTGACGGCCATATTTCCGCGGAAGATAATGGCGCTGTTGGTGATGTAATGATCGGAAACCGCTTCGCCGTGATCGTGAAAAACGCCGTCATAGGCGCCCAGTCCGGTTTCGTTATAAGTCGGACCGCCGCTTTCGATCGGGCCGTTACCGACGCCCCACCAGTAATCTTCATTCCAATATGTCGAATTGGAACCGCCTATCCAGCCGATTCCGCCCTTACCGTCGGCCTGAAGCCACTTCTCGCCGAAGCAGGGAGTGCTGTAGTCGGTACCGAAGGTATTGGAGAGACAACAGTTACCGATTCCCAGAAGATATTTGTTATAGTTGGTAAGGTTGTCGATATCACTCGTAGTGAACGAGGGATCCTGCGGACCGGTGTGGCTGCAGTGGGCGGTGTAGTTATAGAAACCGACACCGTCGTCAATGGTCTGAATTATGGCGGTGCGGGCGCCGGAGGCATCAGAATCGGGATAAAGCCAGACATTGGGCGCTATCCCGTGAGCGGCATTAAAATAAAGCGTCGTGCCGTAATTGATTTGACCGTTGCCGTGGGTAGCGGCGTAATACGAATCGACCCCAGAGACCATAGTTACCTCACCCAGATATGACGGGTCGGGCATGAGATATCGTTCATACTCGAGCGACTTGTCGATCTGGGGCTGGAGTTCCGATGTGTTCTGAGCCGAAAAACGTCCGTAATATATTTCCGGGAAATCATCACCGGTGAATTCGCAGAAATAAAGATCGGTTATGTGCGATCCGGCAGTTCCCGCATAGGGTGCAATCTGCTGGGCGTCACCCACGAAAAGCACGAATGACGGGGCCGGATCCTCGGCTGTACCGTTGTTATACAGATTTTGCAGATAGCTTTTTATGGCGCTGCTGGATGATCCGATAACGTCGGTGTAGGCGGTAATGACGTCAAAACCTTTCTTTATTTTCCATTCGATGAAAGGCTGAAGCTGGGCCTCGAACATCCGGTCGGCCACGATGACGTACTTGACCGGATATTTGACCAGATCGGCCTTGGCGGAAAAGAGAGCCATGTCATAATTGATCATCTTTTCCATAGTCGGCTGGAAATAAGGAGAGTATAGCCGATTGTGCATCGTTTCGGTGGCCGCCCAGTCGGCGTCGACGAAATCAACCCTGACCGTGATATTTTTGTAAACCTTCATGGTATTCGCGGTCGGATTGTATTCGATCGGCGCGATGGTTACTTCGCCGATACGAACCGCCCGCATCGTTCCGAGAACATCGGTACGGGTCAGCGGCAGGGTGTAGTAACCGGCCGTTTCATATACGGCGTGATTGAATTCAAATGGTACCGAGCCCGGGTTGTCGGATTTTGAAAGCGGCGGCTGCACCGGCATAAGGGGCTGATTCAAACCGTAATTGTTCAGGGAAATTTCCTCGATCTCGAAATCGATAATGGTCGTCTTCAATTTGCATCCCTGCGGGATCGACAGAAGTTTGTTGACCATCGGCAGATTGGGTTCGCCGATTTCGAACGACTGCGTGAAGCCGTCGACACGAGGGAGAATGAATACGCCCTCTTTGGTCCTGATCTGATGAAATTCGATTTCTCCGATATTAACATTGAGTGTCAGACCGGAATTATCCTGGTCGATAAGTGTAATTTCCGAAGGTGAATCACTAAAGCCGACCGTTCTTGATAATTGCGCCTGATCGCTAATCTGATCAGCCGGGGAGAGCTGATTTTGATCTGCGACCGCCCCTGGGACCGCAAAAATCAGAACCATAGCAAGCAAAACGAGCTTTTTGTGCATTGAGTCCTCCGATAAGGTAATTGAACGTGTAAAAAATTCTGAAATTAACTGAAATGGTTATAAATTCATAGGCACCTCTCCTCACAGCGTTATAAAATGTTATAAACTCCGCTCGGCCGGTAAGAATTAATCTGGGTGTATTTGTCAATATAGGTCGATGTGATATGTTGTCAACAATAAATAGTTATAAACGACTATGTTATGTCAGAATGATAACCATTATGTATTTGCACTTCAAAACTTCAATTGCCGTTTGGCCAGATCGCGGTAGAGTGGTGATGATTCCATCAGTTCGTCATGTTTGCCCTCATCCACAATTTGTCCCTTGTCGATGGCGATGATCCGATCGGCATGCTGTATGGTCGAGAGGCGGTGGGCGATTATCACGGCTGTTTTGTCCGATAGAATCTCTTTCAACGTCTCCTGTATGAGATATTCCGACCGTGAGTCAAGGGCCGAGGTGGCCTCATCGAGAAATATTATCGGCGGATCCTTCAAAACCGCGCGGGCCAGGCATATTCGCTGTTTTTCGCCTCCGGAGATGGTGACGCCGCGTTCGCCGACTTCGGTTTCATACTGATCGGGAAGATTGCTGATAAAATCATGAATGTTGGCGATTTTGGCCGCCCTGATGACATCGTCAAGATTTACATCCGGTTTGGCATAGGCGATATTGTTAAATATGGTGGTCTTAAACAGCAGCGGATCCTGATCGACCAGACCGATGTTTTCCCTTAGTGTTTTAAGCGAGAGTTGTCTGATATCTACATCATCTATTGAAATCGTGCCCATTTGAAATTCGAAGAAACGAAGCAGAATATTTATTAAAGTGGTTTTACCCGAACCCGAGGGACCGACAATTGCGATTTTTTCCTTTTCCCTGATATCAAGACTCAGTCCTTCAAATACGCGACCATTCGATGAATAGGCGAATGACAGGTCGTCTATCTTGATGTGACCCAATATATTAGTCGGCGCGGTGGGGTTGGGCGGGTCGATAACCGCCGGTTTAATATCCATATACTCGAAGACACGATTTACCGAGGCCATCGACGATTGCACTTCAATATGCAGTGATGCAAGATTTTGTATAGGTGAGTAAAGATATGCCAGAAGCATATAGAAAGCAATCAGGGCGCCGAGTTTCATGGAACCGGCGGCGATAAGATATGTACCCCATGAGAGAACGACAATCGGTCCGGCCATATTTATAAAATTAACGAGGTTGACCGACAGGGAAGTATTGACGCTGTATCTGATATACAGGCCGGTTAATTTCTTAAGAATGCCGTCCGTCCTGCGGCTCTCTCTCTTTTCCTGGTTGAAGGCCTTGATTGTTTTGACCGAAAGTAACGATTCCTGGATGCGGGCGGAGAAAGCAGCTATTGTTTCCTGTAGATCCTTTGAGATGAAATGCAGTTTGGTTCCGTATTTGGCGGCGAGGATAATTGTCAGCGGTACGGGGATAATAGCCACCAGAGTAAGAAGCCAGTTGGTCGTGAGCAAATAGGCGGCTATGGCCGCAAGCATGAGAATATTGGTGATGAACATCAGCAGGGTTGTCGTCAGAAGGTACTGGATACGCTGAATGTCGGAGAGCATTCGCGACATCATCTCGCCGACCTGGTGGCTCTGGTGAAAATCGAGTGTCAGCATCTCGAGATGCATAAACATCTTCGAGCGCATCTCTGCAATGATATGCGCGCCGATATACCCGACCAGATAGTCTCTGGCGTATGTGAAGATCACATTTAAAAAATAAATACCCATCAGCACCAGTCCGAACATGACGACGGGGAAGATATCGATCCCGTTTTCGGACTGGGCGGTCAGGCTTGGAATCAGATCATCGATCAGATATTTCACCGCCAGCGGCATGGCCAGGACCAGGGCGGAAATCACGGCCATGACAACCAGTGTGATTAGTTCCAGATGCCAGTAAGGTCGGAGGTAGCCCCAGAGGCGCTTTATTGTCGTTCTCTCTATTTTCATATATGCAGTATCCGCGGTCCTACACCTGACCGACCTTATCTATCTCTTCTTCGGTCTTCCTGATTCCATCCAGCAGGATAGTAACCGGTTCGGGATCCTGACATTCGATACCCTGTTCTTTTTCGATCCGGTAGGTGCAATATGGATTATTGGCCCTTTCGCCCGAAGCCGACACCGATGTGGTCGCACAGCCGCCGCGGCATAGGGGCAAATAGCGGCAGTCATGGCAGAAACCGGTGGCGGTTTCGCGGGTGAATTTCCTGTTATAAGCGAATTTATCAGGATCGTTCCATATGTCGGTAAACGATGAGTCTCGGATATTGCCTTCGACAAACTGCTCCTGCATCGACAAACATCCTTTTACATTGCCGTTGGAGCAGATCCCGGCCACTCGTGTTCCGGCATAACAACCGTAGAACAACCTGTTCTCGCCCAGCAATTCATAACCCTTACAGCCGTAGTAGCCTATATTTTCTCCCGGTATCGTTGCTATACGATCGTCTTTCATAAGCTTCAGGATTTTGTCGACGAAGCGGGGATAGTTATCCAGCGACATCACCAGTTCACGGTGATCTTTCATTCTACCGGTGCTGGTCGTCATCTGGATACGCCATTGCTTACAGCCGATTTCGATGAGTTTTTCGTGGATGGCTTCCAACTCGTCGATATTAATATTGGAAATCTGGCTGATGGCGCAATATTTCACGCCCGACTCGGTCATCATGCGCATGGCATTGGCCGCTCTTTCATAGCTGTCATCGCGCTGCCTGATGTAATTATGTGTTTTTTCGGTTCCGTCGAAACTGACGCCGACATTGGTGAAACCGAGCCGTTTAAAGTCATTGACAGTATCCTGCGTTACGGCATAACCGTTGGTGATAAGATATGATTTAATCCCGGCCTCCACGGTGTGGGCGGCCAGCTCGCGCCAGTCGGGGCGGATCAGCGGTTCGCCGCCGGAGAGGGTCAGTTCCTCGCAGCCGAGGGCGGCCAGTTCATCGATAAGATCGAAACATTCCTGCTTGGTGAACTCGTCCGGGCGAATTTTTCCCGCCGCCGTCCCGCAGTGGAGACAACGCATATTGCAGGCGAAAGTGATTTCCCAGACAACCGCTTTGGGGTAAAACCTGAATTCAGACATATATACTCCTATACATTGCTTTTAATTTTTGCCTGTCGGGACCGGGCAATTATATCGAGCATTGCCGGAAGCTGATGCTTCCATGTCCCGCACAGATCATCGTTTTCCATATTGCGGTCCGCCCGCCGTGACGGACATCCTCCCATGCATAAGGGCAATACATTGCACTCCCGGCAGCTATCGTTATCGAATGGATCGAGATCAAACAGCCTCGTGAAATTCGGATGCCCGTAATCGATCTCCTCGGCAATGTTGCCCATCGATTTCTCGGGATCGCCGATGTAACCAAGACAGCGATACAAGTTGCCGGCCGGATCGACTATGAAGGAGTTCAAGGTTTGTGCCATGCAATAAGAGGCGCATGGACGGGGAACATAATTTATGGAAAAATCCCTGTCGAGAAGAAGGGAATAAAATTCAATTTCGAGTTTTGAAAAATCATGATTGTTGAAACAGTTTTCTGCAATGTTGCCGCATACTTCGGAGACCGGCTCCACCATACCGAAATATATGCCGACCCGGTGCTTAAGATCGGCGGCAGTCAATTCATCGAGCATTTCAGATATAAGCTCCGCGGTGAATGACATATCGACATTGACACGGACGGCAACGGACATTTTCGAAGAGGCATGCTTTATATTGTCCAATATTATTTTATAACTGTCACTCCCGTTTTTCAGCGGGCGTTTTCGATTATGCAATCGGGAGGGACCATCGAGAGTCACCTGCACATGACCAATCTTCAATTCGGTCAGTCGGTCGGCCGTCTCGGGGGTCAGCAGATATCCATTGGATATTATCTGGGCGGAAAATTTATAATTATGTTTACGGCCCATCGATATTAATTCCCCGGATATTTCCTCGATTTTATCAAGGGCCAGCAAAGGTTCGCCACCGAACCAGGTTACGGCCAATTTGTCAAGATGCTGACCCTGTTTTTCGACCATATCATAAAGTGCGCGGATAATTTCATCGTTGATAAGGCCTTTTTTGTTTGCCTCGTAGCAGTAGGCGCAGGCCATGTTACAGGCCATGGTGGGCGCTATGGTCAGGCCCAGTTCGGTTCGGTCATATTTGTCGGCCATGTGTTGAAACCGTAAAATGTCGATTTCGTCTCGCTGATCCTCATAGACAAAACTGCCGTGCGAGAGTTGTTCGAGAAGCTCCGCTTCTTCTTTGGAAAGCGTATTCTCCTCGTTTTTTTTCAGTTTGGCGAACAGGCTTTTGAGGACATCGATATTTTCCGGTGTCAGCAGGGCAAGACCGCCCGAGCGGGCATTGTAGGCTATGTTATAACCGTCTCGCCATGTATAAATATGATTATACCGGGATATTTTTTTCACGGCAGTCAATTCCTTAAAAGTTGTCCGGGTAAGAAAGACCCGCAGGCCTTTCCTACCCGTGGTGCAAACTCAATTAAATTGGTACCGGCTCAATACCATAAAGCGGTACAATCTGCGGCCCGCACGGCGGTTTGACAAGGGATTCGCAAACCAGTTTCTTGCAACCACCTTTCGAAACATCACTCGGGTCGATCAGGTAAATCACAGTCTCACCTCCTCAGTCCTGATAAATGATTGTGTGTTTAGTGTTGTGGGGGGCAATGGCCGCCCATTTAGTTTCTCAGGCGTAATAACGCCTTTTACAATCAAATATATCGCGCCGACAATCCCGCAATAGAAAGGATTGTAATATTAGGAACTGATATTTTTCTACGATGGTGTGATTTCTATCGCTCCATCAGATGAAAGCAGTGTTGTGTTACAGTTTATATTGCTCTCGCTACCTCTCAACATAAATAAATTAATTCAACCAGATGAATTGTCAAGTCAAAAAAGCTTACTTTTTTCGAAAACGGGACAAAGACGTACCGGATAAGGGATGATGGCCCCTGGATCATGGCGGCTGAGGATACCAAAGAAAACTTGTTCTTGATATTATGGGAAAATATTTATATTTTACCGGTCAAACTGCAAGGGGAATATATATGACACAAAATCGGGTATCTTTCCGTCAGAAGAAGAATTTCGCCCGCGAAATGCTGGAAAAAAGGGCGATGGACGAAATGAAAAAATGGGCGGAAAGCGAACGGGGGGCGTTGCGCGTTCTTGTCTCGCTTCTCTATGACAGAGATAAGGTTATATGCTACCGAGCGGCCGAAGCGCTGGGAATCGTGGCGGCCGTAATGATCGCACAAAATCCGGAAAGTATCCGCGAGCTTCTTCGTCGCTTGTTCTGGTCGATGAACGACGAATCGGGCAATTTATGCTGGTATGCCCCCGAGGCAATAGGCGAGATTCTATATAATGTGCCTTCCCTGTGTTCTGAATTTTGCGGAATCCTGGCCTCGTTTCTTGTCGAGGAGCCGTTCGAGAAAGGGACACGACTGGCCATATCGAGAATCGCCACCGCCGATCAGGAAGTTTTTTGTCCTTTCGGCGACAAAATCGCCGCGAGCCTTGATAATCCCGATCCGGGAATCTGCGGCGCATCATTGATGGCGCTCGATGTTCTGGATGCCGAAATAGATATCGACAAAGTAAAAAGGCTTGAGAGCAACACCGAAACTCTTGATATATATAATTATGAGAAGGGTGAGATGGATATCGTCAGCATCGGCTCATTGGCCTCGAAATATCTTAAAAAGCAATAAAATAAAAAATACAGAAAAAAATCCCCGTTTTAATAAACGGGGATTTTATTGGTATTTGCTTGCGGCCGTGATATAATAGTATTATTTGCGGCCCTTGTCTTTCATTTTTTCTTTCTGCTTGAGTTCTTCCTTTTTGGCCGTCAGGACATCTTCCTTGATGGTCATGGTTGCTTCTCCGAAACAGACGAACCTGAGCCAGTTGATGCTGAACTTCAGCAATTCGACATCGTCTTTTTCGATAGCCGTTCGCGTTTTCTCATCGACCTCGAATTTGTCGAAGAAACTGCTTTCGAACACGAACCGACGGAAACTGTCGATATCGTAACAGGCGGTAAAGAACATTTCGATCTGCTTAGGATTGAGCTTGTTTCCCTCGGTGAAAAACCTGTGCGTGGTGAGATTTTTGAAATATTCGCCAATCTCGTTATACTCATTAATACCCTGGTCGTCGAGCCATTCACCGATGGTGTATTCATTGTCTTCGTTAAATCCCTTGCAGGCGTCTTCTTTCAGCAGGAAATAAAATTCCTTGTTGAGTTCGTCGGAGTTTTCGCCTGGCATGGCCAGTCCGATCGGATACATGCGGCAGGCCCAGGGGCGGTCGTGATAAACAGTGCAACCCGCCTCGGATACCAGCGGACAGCTTTTTTTCTCGTCGTCGTTCATTTTAAGCAGCAGTACGGGATAACCAAGATTCTTGTCGAAAGGGGAGATGGTGTATTTTTTCAAAAAATCGGTGGAAGATATGCCCAGGTTCTTTTTCAGCCGGATGATGTCATAAGGGGTCAGAAAAATGTTGACGTCACCGCAACAGGAATTGAAACAGGGAACGTTTTTATGGCATGCGAATTTGAATTTGCTCTCTTTCGTCAACCTTGGATACTCTTTAAGAATATGCTCTTTGAATCTTTCGATTTCTTTCATACTTACTCCTGATCTTCAACGATACCGCTTTTCAGGGCGTCTCTGGACCATACCGGCAACGGGCCTTCTTCGCCCGTCTCGGGATCGATCCGGTATCTGTATGAGGCATTCACCTCGAATTTTGTGCGCATCCAATCCCATCCCTTGACGAAATAAGGACATTCATCATTGAAGCACACATACTGCACCCGGGTTCCCCAGCAGGCCATTTCGGGAACACTCCAGGGATACAGTTTTTCGCCGCAATGCGGGCAGGTATATGTTTTATTACTCATTTTCAATCCTTTTCAGCCCTACTCAGCCCCGATCGAATTGCAAGATATATAAAAGCCTTCAAAAGTCAATCCGTTTAATAAAAACCTCCAGACGCCGCACTGTGGGCGCCTGGAGGTGTGGATATAAAAAATCGTTTATATCGTCAGAAAGGATCAGCCTCCGAGAAGCTCATGTTCCAGCGGCTGCGGGTAAACATGGAGCATCGGGCGCTTGATCATTTCCCACTCGTCCTTGTCAGGATGCCACTTGCAGTTGGCAAAGCAATGCCAGTTCTCGTCGTCCAGTTTCGGATGGTCGGCGCGGAAGTAATAACCCGGCCAACGTGTTTCCTCACGGAAGAGAATGGTACGTGAATGGGCTTCAGCCTGCCACATACGCTGGACATTTTCCCAACAACGCATCAGTTCGTGCAGGTCGCGGGCCCCAAGCTTCTCGGCATCTTCTTTGAGGAAAGCGAGCAGCTCGAGGGAGCGATTGAGCTGAGACTCGTTAGTGGAGAACTGAGCGGAGACACCGCCGACATACTCATCCATAATTTTCTGAAGACGGAACATAAACTGTTTGGGCAGAATATAGTTCGGGTTGGTTTCGGGATCGGTGGAAGCAGCCTGATTGTCTTCGTAAGTCTTCAGCGGTTTCAGGATGGCATCTCTGTATTTATCAACTTCAGCCTGATCGACATTCGGGAGTTCATTATTCTCGACGATGAACTTGATCGCGGCTTTACCGACGATACGACCCTCGGCGTGCGAACCGGACGAGAACTTGTGCGAGGAGGCGCCGGAGGCGTCGCCGGCACAGAACATGCCCTTGACCGTAGCCATGTGGTCGTAACCCCAGAAGTATTCACCCTTGGTGGCGTCGGACTGGATGTCTTCCGGACCGCTAACCCATGCGCCGGAGGCGCCGGAGTGGGAACCGATGAAATACGGTTCGGCAGCGGCGATCTCGGAGGATTTTTTCTCCGGCTCGACATTGGAGGCCGCCCAGAGAATAGCCTGCGAAATGGTCATATCCAGGAAGTCTTCCCAGGCCTCGGCTTCGAGTTCTTTAAGTTTGCGTTTGGCCGCTTTTTCGTCACCGGCATCGGCGGCGATCCTCTGGATGGCTTCATCGGTTCTCATATAGATGGGGCCCTTGCCTTCCATAGTATCAAGCATACCGAGCCAGTTACGGAGGTTGGCCGGAATCGGCTTCACCAGGCCATACGGCTTCCAGTTTTCGAGCTCGTCGCGGCGTTCGACCATGTAGTTGCCGCCCTGAGAGTTGGTGGCCTGCGATTTGAACAGCAGGAACCAGGCTCCGACCGGACCATAAGCGTCTTTGAATCGGACCGGGATGAAGCGAACTTCCTGACTGGTCATTTCGGCGCCGGCGCGGATGGTAAAGTAGGCCGATGAACCGGAGTTCCACGGCGGATACCAGGCGCGTCCGAGACCTTCACCGGTGCTGCGCGGTTTGAAGACGTGCACGGCGCCGCCCATCGAAACGATGGTGGCCTTGGCGCGGAAGATGTAGAATTTGTTTTCACGAACCGAAAATCCGACCGCACCGGCAACGCGATCGCCGTCCATCAACGGCTCTACGATGAAGATACGTTCGAAATATTCACCACCGGCCTCGGCCAGGGCGTTTTTGGCGGCCTCGGCAACGATGACCTTGTAGGATTCACCGTTGATCATGAGCTGCCAGCGACCTTCGTGAACATATTTACCTTCGGCGTCTGTCCAGATGGGAAGTCCCCATTTCTCGAACAGATGCACGGTGGAATCGACGTGGCGGGCAATATTGGCTACCAGGTCCTCGCGGGTAATACCCATCAGGTCCATGCGGACATAGTCAACATAATCCTTGATGGTGTTGTTGCCGCTGGGAAGATCGACATACTGGTTGATGGCCGAAAGACCCATGGCAACAGCGCCGGAACGATCCATCGCCGCTTTGTCAACAACCGTGACCTTCAAATTGTTTTTCTTGGCCCAATAGGAAGCCTCGACGGCTGCGCCGCAGGCCGCCATACCACCGCCCAGAATCAGCAGGTCAGTGGTTACTTCTACAGTTTCAAAATTTTCCATTTCTATACAACCTCCTGATCCTTACTTAAGGGTATAAACTTCCGGCAACTTCAGAGCTTCCGGCTCCTGAGCCAAAATGTGATCGTTCAGATTGTCATGAGCGGTACCATACTCGCCCGCGGGCTTGGCTTTACCTTCTTCGGTGGTCCGGATCGGGAATTTGAATCTTTTCAACATCCCATTACGGAACTTAACCGTCCACATGATGCTGTCGGTGCTGCGCAGCGGTGTAACCGATGCATTCATGGGAACGAAGTCGGCATAACCGCGAATCTCGACTGCCTGGGTGGGGCAAATCTTGACGCAGTTATAGCATTCCCAGCACATTTCCGGCTCTCTGTTGTAGGCTTTCATTTTGTCCTTGTCGAGAACCATCAGGTCATTCGGACAGATGTGCTGACACGCTGTTTTGTCCAGTGCCTTACACCCGTCGCATTTCTCGGGATTCACAAAACTAGGCATTAACTACCTCCTAACTGAGTTTATAAAATCAGCTTCGTAAAAATTTTATTTCTTTTTGGTATCTGCATCGCCGGTAGCATGACCATGCATCTTAACTTCAACTTTATCTTCATCTTTCATACTGGCGTAGTATTCGCGCAGAATCGCCAGAACTTCCGGACGGCTGAACTCGGCCGGAACATCACCGGCTTCCGAGAGAGCCTTGCGCAGAGCGGTTCCGCTGAGGAAGAGGCGATCCTCTTTACCGTGCGGGCAGGTCTTCATCGAAGCCATACCGCCGCACTTGTAGCACCAGAAAGTCCAGTCGATCGGCAGCATCTTGCACTCAAGAGCGCCGTCCCAGAGCTTGAAGAAAATTTCCTGGGCGTCGAACGGGCCGTAATAATCGCCGACACCGGCGTGGTCACGTCCGATAATCATGTGCGTGCAACCGAAATTCTGACGGAAAACGGCGTGCAAAAGGCCTTCGCGAGGACCGGCATAACGCATGTCGAGAGGATAACCCCCGGTGACCACGCGGCTCTTGTCGAAATAATTCTCGACCAGAGTGTTGATACATTTGACGCGGACTTCAGCCGGAATGTCGCCCGGTTTGAGCTTGCCGACCAGCTGATGAATATACAGGCCGTCACTGACCTCGACCGCGATCTTGGCCAGATATTCATGCGAGCGGTGCATCGGGTTGCGAAGCTGCAGCGCCGCGATCGTCTTCCAGCCCTTTTCCTCGAATATCTTGCGGCTTTCAGCCGGACGCTGATAGATGCCCTTGAACTCTTCGGGGAAATAACTTTCGGAAAGAACTTTGACCGGACCGGCAAGGTTCCAGTCTTTTTGAGCCATCACCATCTTGACGCCGGGATGTTCCGGGTCGGTGGTGGTGTAAACATGTTTGCACTCGAATTCCTTGTCGATCTGATAACACTCGGTAACTTTCATCGTGCCCATAATCTCGTCGGTATCACCTGAGACGAGGCAGACTTCGGTACCGGGATCGATTTTCGAATCATGCGACAATGTAACCGGAATCGGCCAGAAAATGCCGTTGGCCATTTTCATATCCTGACAGACACCTTTCCAATCATCCTGTCCCATAAATCCTTCAAGGGGAGTAAAACCGCCGATACCCATCATGATCAGGTCGCCGGTTTCGCGTGATGTCATTACCACTTTGGGCAGACCTTCCGCCTTTTTCAGCTCATCTTCTTTTTCCTTGCCTTCAAGAAGGAGAACCTTAAGCGTGTCGCTTCCGTGTGGAGAGATAAGTTTTGACATAATTTTTTACCCGTCTTGAGTTAAATATCAGTAATTATAATATATATTTGCAAACCATATTGTGATTAAATTCACAAGCTATGCTATCCTATCCCGCTTTCAAGAATGTAACTTTTTTCACAAGCCTTGTCAAGGGGTAAAAGTGGTTTTTTTGCAGTTTTTCCCTTTGCGGGACAGTAATTTCTGTCTCAAATTCGGGTCCGTTGATGATATTTTGAAATACTCCCGTATAAGCGTAAATAACTCAGAGTGTTAGCATTTAGGGCGAACCTGCGCGCCGGAAAGATCTTGTATTGGTGATTCCTGAAGTGTGTCTTAGTTCGGATTGTTGGGTCGTTATTGTGAAATGTCAATATTGGCTATAAACCCTGAGTTATTGGCTAAATCTGTAATAATCTGAGAGTTTCGCTTCATATAGTAAATTTCGATACTTTTTGTGAAAAACTTAACGGAGTTTGTGAAAAAAATAACAAAAAATCTTGACATCATCTAAAAGCAAACATATTTTCTACTGGGATAGTCGGCATATGTCGCCGAATTTCCCTGCAAATATGAAAAAATATCTGATAAGGAGTTTATAATGGCCAACGGGCGGTTAATAGAACCCAATTTACAGTTTATCCGAGAAGTAAAAGAGGCTGGAGGGGATACCCTGAAAAGCTGCTATCAGTGCGCCACCTGCTCGGTGGTCTGCAATCTTTCACCGGCGGATAAACCCTTTCCGCGCAAAGAAATGCTGATGGCTCAGTGGGGTCAGGAAGACCGGCTCATGGCCGACCCGGATGTCTGGATGTGTTTTCAATGCAATGATTGCACCAAGAATTGTCCGCGCGGCGCCCGGCCCGGTGATGTGCTGGCCGCGGTAAGATCGTTTATGTACAAGAAATTTGCATTTCCATCATTTATGGGTAAGGCGGTGGCCTCGCCCAAAGCGTTGCCGATACTGCTTCTGATACCGACTCTTATTCTTCTGTGCGCCGTTATATTCCTTCCCAAGACAGGTCCGGACGGGGAGATTCTCTACCTGACCAGCTCGACCATTGATTTTGACTATTTCCTCCGGCACAGCTTTGTCGATGCCCTGTTTGTGCTCGGCAATATTATCATATTTATATTCGCCGCCATCGGCTTTGTCAGGTTCTGGAAAGGTTTGAAATCCAGCGGGATTGAATCGAAAATGTCATTTTTCAAGGCCCTGATGCTGACGATTAAAGATATAATAACCCATACCAATTTTTACAGTTGCGAAACCAATAAGCCGAGGGCGCTGGGGCATTTGCTTCTGTTTTACGGTTTTATCGGGGCCATGATTACCACGGGGGCGGTTTTCATTTTTATCTTTATACCTCATTATCTGCATATGCTCGGTCTCGAGAATCTGCATTCCTTTTTCGCCCTGCCGGTGGAACTACCGCATCCGGTCAAGATTCTGGGAGCCGTGAGCGGTTTGGCGCTGGTTATCGGCGGCGCCATACTGATTATCAGGCGGTGGCAGAACAGGGATGATGTCGGCGCCAATGGATATGCCGATTACCTTTTCCTTTATATGCTCTTTCTGGTCGGGTTTACCGGGATGCTGTCATGGCTGACGCGTCTGACCGGGGTGGCCATGCTGGCCTATATTGTATATTTTATCCATTTGGTGGTTGTCTTTTTCCTGCTCTGGTATATGCCGTATTCGAAATTCGCTCATATGATATATCGAACCCTGGCGCTGGTGTACGCGCAGAGTATCGGTCGAACGGCCCGGGAGCAGTAAGGATTTTTTAATATATTATCTTTCTTTCAAGAATTAATTGGCCGCAGTCCGGCTGCGGCTGATTTAATTATTTATTTGCCATTCTATTCTTGTTAGTGTATTTTTAGGAAATAAGGGTCTCATATTCCACAGGTGAGATTTAATACACGAGGAGGAAAAAATGCCGGTTATTACAATAACAAGGGGATCATTGAGCGCCACCTATAAACTCACCCAGAGACTTGCCAAAGAAATTCCATGCCGGGCAATATCCCGTGAAGAAATTATCGAGCATGGAAAAAAATACGGTATAGACGAATTTTTAATGGCCGCAAAGGGCATCATGGAATCCCGGCCGCCTCACTCGTGGGATCCGCACGCCGCGCAGATTCATAATTATCTTATTTTGTTCAAAGCATCCCTTATGGATTTTGTCGCCGAGGGAAATATCATATATCACGGTTTGCAGACCCATTACCTGCTGGCCGATGTCCCTCGTATTCTGAGGGTCAAGGCGGTTGCGCCGTTCGAGTATCGTGTCAAAATCCTTACATCGGAGTCCAATTATACCGAAGCCGAAGCCAGGGAACATATCAGGACTGTCGATGCTCAGCGTATAAGCTGGTACAGATTTCTGCATGGCGCCGAGTATGATGAGATGACCAATTATGACATCATCCTCAATATGGAAAAACTAAATCTCGATGCCATGGCCGAAATAATTGGCTACATTGTCAGGAAGTCGGATTTCCGAATCGATGCCGGCGCCATGAAACTGATTCACGATGCGCATATGAAGTCGAAAATCAGGGCCTATCTGGTGCGTTCGCCGAAAACAAGGGATATGGATCTGTCGATAGCCTGTGACTGCGAGTCGGGGACGGTCAAAGTAAAAAGCAATGTCCCCATGCCCGGCTCGGAAGATTGGAAAGGACATATCCGGAACGCGCTTATGGAACTGGATATGATTCGCAGTGTCGAGGTTAACGGGCTGGAAAGCTGATCCACCAATCACCATCTTGTTTTTTTAATTTAGATTGTACTTCATTGTCCTGCTATGCATCTCTTCATATCCGTATGACGGAAAATATCGCCCGTCCTGATTTTAGTTGACTGAGTATTAAGACAGACATTATTATTATAATGTACGGTAGTTTGGGGTAGTAGAACATATTCATGCAGACAAAGGATGGTATGTATGGAGAAAGGTATAAAAGCTCTCTGGAAAGACGAAGACTGGTGGGCGGTCTGGCTGGGTTTTATTATTATTGGGGCGTCGTTGCTGAAATTGATACCATCGGTGCCCAAGGTCGGCGGCTGGTCGTCCAATCCGCTTGATGCATTCACTGTATTAAAAGACGGCGTGGCTTCCGGGAATATCCTGGGACCGCTTGTTATCCTGATGCTGGCGCTGGCGGTATTGACCGCTATCGCTGTGGCTTTTATGAAGAACGAGAAGGTCGGCAAGTATTTTCTCGGTTTCCTCGGCGTTTTTATTCTTTCCGCGCTCGCATACTGGATAGCGCATCAGACCAATGTAAAATACTGGGGACTCAGTTATGCCCTGTGGGCGCTGCTGGTGGGGCTTCTGATTTCCAATACCATCGGCACGCCGTCATGGCTCAGGGCGGGTGCCAAAACCGAGTTGTTTATCAAGATCGGGCTGGTTTTGCTTGGGGCGGAGATACTTTTCAAGAAAATCCTGTCGCTGGGTGCGCCCGGTTTGATGGTGGCCTGGATCGTAACCCCGGTTGTCATTATCTTCATGTACAATTTCGGTGTCCGGATGCTCAAGATGAAAAACAAGGCGCTGATTATTATAATTGCATGCGCCACCTCGGTCTGCGGCGTTTCGGCCGCTATTGCGGCCGCCGCGGCAAGTTGCGCCAAAAAAGAGGACCTGACCCTGGCGGTCGGCATGACGCTTATTTTCACCGTCCTGATGATGTTTTTTATGCCGCTGTTTATCGGCGCCATCGGCATGGATAATATTCTGGGCGCCGCCTGGATGGGCGGCACCATCGACTCCACCGGCGCCGTGGTCGCCGCCGGTTCGATGCTCGGGGCCGATGCCGAAAAGGTGGCGGCCGTGGTCAAAATGATACAGAATGTGCTTATCGGCGTGGTGGCATTTTTCATTGCCATTTTCTGGGTGACTAAAGTGGAAAGGGATCCTGATTGCGAACCGACTGCCATGGAAATCTGGTATCGTTTCCCCAAATTCGTCATCGGGTTCGTTGCGGCCTCGCTGATATTTTCGTTTGTCGTCGTCCCGGCCATGAGCGGCGATTTCAAATTGGTCGAAAGCACCTATATAAAGCCGATCACCAAAGTCTTAAGAGGCTGGTTCTTCTGTCTCGCCTTTACCGCCATCGGGCTGGAGTCCAACTTCAAGGATCTCGCCGGTCGGATGGAAGGCGGCAAACCGATGTTACTCTATGCCATCGGGCAGTCGTTCAATCTTATACTGACGCTGTTCGTGGCCTGGCTGGCCTTCATGGTGCTGTTCCCGAATTCTATCTGAGGTAATGGAAGTGGATAATATATCACATGAAATAAATGAAATCAGCCGGGCGAGAGCCTGGCTGAAGTTTATGGCCGGACTGGTTATGCTGGCCGTCTTTTTCGGTTTTTTCGCTTCCGGTTATTCTTTGCCGGGGGTGTTCGGCGAGGTCCTGCGACACAATCAGGCCAACAACATCGATGCCTCGCCGCTCCTGTATATGGAAGTTGAGCATATGTCGGATCTGGAGGACGGCGTCAGGCAAATGAGGGAAGAGGCACGCCTGAGAACCGTTCCCGATTCGGTTGAAACTTCGATTAATCCCCAAATCTCGAATTGACGATATTCGAGTAAATCGATCCGAACGAGTACGTCAGGCCGATCGATATCCAGTAATCATAACTCGTGGCAAGTTGCCGCTGTTTCAGGAGAATCTCTTCATGCGTGGCATCTTCCGCGGGCAGTGAAAGCTGGTTGTTGATTTTAGAAACACTGGCGTAAATATCGTATGATAAACCCTCGGTAATTTTCAGCGACAGGTCGGTGCTTAGCTGCAGTTGATAACGGTTGATGTCATGAAAAAAATTCGTTCCGTAAACCGAGGTGGACAGTGATCCCCAGGGTTGCTTCAATCCCAGCGTCGTCGTCAGCGAATGGTAGCCCAGGTACTCATGGTGCTTGAAATAAATGGTCATGGCGGTATAATCGGCGTATTGATATCCCACCCTGTACGTAAAGCGCAGCTCGCGCCGGGTGGATTCGCTGTAAGGGAAAATATTGTATTCCAGAGCTCCCGCGATATATGTGCTGAAATCTTTGTTGCTGTATGTCGAGGCGTACGACGAGTGAGCAAAACCTGCCGACCAGTGATCGGTCAGGCTGCGAATGAACTGCGAATTATAAGCCCGGCTTCGAGATATACTCGTGACGGTATAAATCCCGTCGTCGTAGTTATACTCGTCATAGGTGAAATTAAGGGACAGATTTATCTTCCAGTCCTCGGATACATGATCGGCCCTGATACGGCCGTTTATATAAAAATCGTCCTGGTTTTTTTCGCCCTGCAGGAAAATGCTGCTACTCAACCGGAAAACCCAGTGCTTCCATTTATCGACCACAGGTGCCGGTGCGACCGGTTCACTGTACTTGACACTAAGGTATTCGCCCAGCGGCGTTTTGGCGGCATAGCGCGCCAGCCCCAGTTTAAGGAGCCGCACCATTTCCGTTCGTATCTGATCCTCCGTGTCGGCCTCGGTGGTGACGAATTTGATCGTGTCGCACAAGCCGGCAAGACCATTGCGACCGATAAAATTCATGGTGAATTCGATACCGTTACCGCCGGTCGGTTCGGTCGTGAACAAAATATGTAGATCGGCCTGTTTACGGTCGCGTACGAAATTTACGAAGGTGATATTTGTCCGGATATAATCATAATCACAGCAGGCATTATCATCGCTCTCGCTGCAGTCCTCGCCGTCGATAAATACATTTACAGCCGAAGCGCGCAAAGATTGCAGGCTGTCGGTATCCTGTGCGAAAGAACATCCGGATACCAAAAAGAATAAAAAAGCGACCGCCCCCATATTGCGTACAATTCTTAACATATCGCACCTCATTAATATCATCCGGCCATGCGATTAAATTATTGATGTAGTATTCTAAAAGGCCGACTCAGTGTGTTTTCGTTGCAATGAATTAATAAAATAACATAAATGTATGGAAAAATCAAGAAAAACGCCCGATTATCATCGAAATAACCGGGCGAAAGATGAAATATGTGACTTTGTGAAGATTATTATTTAAGCCACTCGGCCGCTTCAAGGGCGTGATATGTGATGATAATATCGGCCCCGGCGCGCTTGATCGAGGTTAATATCTCCAGCGTAAGTCGTTTCTCGTCAACCAGGTTGTTCTGTGCCGCGACTTTTACCATGGAGTATTCGCCGCTGACATTGTAAGCCGCAACCGGCGCCGCAAACTCACTTCTCGCCGCGGAGATGATGTCAAGATATGACAGTGCCGGTTTCACCATGACTATATCCGCTCCTTCGGCGATATCGAGTTCGATTTCTTTGAGCGCCTCGATGGCGTTGGCGGGATCCATCTGGTATGTCTGCCTGTCGCCGAATTTGGGCGCCGAATCGACGGCATCCCGAAACGGCCCGTAGAAGGCGGAGCAGTATTTGGCCGAATAAGCCATGATCGCCGTCTCGGCGAAACCGCTGTCATCCAGCGCCGCTCTTATCGCGCCGACGCGGCCGTCCATCATATCGGACGGCGCCACGATGTCGGCTCCGGCACGAACATGGCTGACGGCCTGCCGCGCCAGTATTTCAAGCGTGGAGTCGTTATCGACATCATGGTCTTTTATGATGCCGCAGTGACCGTGATCGGTATATTCACAAAGGCAGACGTCGGTGATAACGAGCAACTCAGGATTGTGCGCCTTAATTTCACCAATTGTCTTCTGGATGATACCGTCCGTCTTGAGCGATTCCGATCCGGTGGCGTCTTTTTTGGACGGGGTTCCGAAGAGGATTACCGCCGGAATACCAAGCTTGAAGGCGCGATCGGCTTCCGCCGCGATATCTTTCACCGGGAAATTATTTATCCCGGGCATGGATGCGATCGGCGTCGTCTGATCGACAATTTCGCTGACAAAAAGCGGATACACGAAATTGGAAGGCTGCAAATGTGTCTCACGCACCAACCGGCGAAGCGCCTCACTTTTTCTCAATCTTCGGGGACGCGATATGGGATAGGTCATATTACCCCCTGGATTTTATTTGCATAATGTTCGACTATTTTCGCTATTACGCCGGGAACGCTGTGTTCGACGGCTTCGAAAGTCACTTTGATATCAAGCGAGTTTATCATTTCGGTGGTCGAGGGACCGATCGATATGACCTCAGTATCATGCAGCAAAATATCTATTTCCTCCGGGGACAGCTGTTCGCGCAACCCGGCCGCGGTGGAGGCGCTGGTAAAGACGACGACATCGGGAAGGTGTTCGAGAAGGCGCTCTTTGAAACCGTCGGGCCATTTCGCGTACGATGTGTTATAGCAGGTAACCGGAATCACCCCGGCGGTGGCATCCCGCAATCTATTCTCGATACGATTGTCGGCCATATTACCCCGCACCCGCACAATTTTGGCATTTGATAAATCGGTGTGTTGACACAGCTCGTCGGCCAGTGCCAGAGTGGTGGCTTTGGTCGGCATGAAATCGGGGACGAGGTGTACTTTCTTCAATGCCCGCGCGGTGCCGTGACCAACGGCGGCGATTTTATAATCAGCCAGCCGCCTCACATCGCCGATTTTTTCCATGAACTGTTTTATGAAATAGCGGACCCCGTTTTCGCTTGTCAGCATCAGCCAATTGTTGCCTCCGGAAATTTCCATAACATTCCGCCAGCCGTCGTCGTCGATATTTTCGCGGGTGGCTATGGTCGGATAGGGGAGAACCTCGGCGCCAAGGGCCCGTAAATCGCGGTACATATCCTCGGCCTGATCGGCCGGACGAGTCACCATCACTCTCACCCCGGACAGGGGGCCGTGACCGAACCATTCCATAAGCGGCTGCAGGCCGACCACCTCGCCGATAACAAAGAGCGCGGGCGGGCGGACATTTTCTCTTTTCACCAGGGCCGGCATATTTTTGATCGCAGTCGTGAACGTTCTCTGTGTGGGGAAGGTGCCGCGCTCGATGACGGCCATCGGCAACTCGGGCGACATGCCGTGACTTACCAGATTGGCGACAATGTTGGCGATTTCGCCGACACCCATATAAATAACGACGGTGCCGTTGCTTGCCCGGGCAATACACTCCCACGGGACCGATGAGATAACTTTATCTTTGGCTTTGTGTCCGGTAACGAATGTGACCAGCGAGGCTTTCTCGCGGTCGGTACAGGGTATGCCGCTATAGGCCGGAGCGGCGATTCCCGAAGTGACGCCGGGAACAATCTCGTATTTGATTCCGTGTTGTTTGAGATGTTTGGCTTCTTCACCGCCGCGTCCGAAAATAAGCGGATCGGAACCCTTGAGTCGCGCCACCGTTTTTCCCTCACGGGCCAGTTTAACCAGCAGCTTGTTCATCTCCGACTGGGGGAGAGTATGATTCCCGGCCCGCTTGCCGACATAATATTTTTCGATATTCGGCGGCAGGGTTATAATCAATTCGTCCGGGACCAGGTTGTCGAACACGACGGCATCGCTGCTGCGCATCAACTCGAGGCCCTTGACGGTTATCAGGCCCGGATCACCCGGCCCGGCGCCGATAAGGTACACTATTCCGTTTTTATTATTCTCAGCCATATCCTTCGATTATTTCCCGCGCTCCTTTGGCGAATAATTTATCGGTCAATTTATCAACCAGTTTTGTATTTGGCGAATCAAGATTTATGTTACCGTCGGCATATAATCTGGTTTTGCCGTTTTTGTCAAGCACAACCGCAGAGAGGATAATTCTGTTTCCGGAGAGCCTGGCCCAGCCCCCGACAGCCGCGGTGCATCCGGCCTTGAGTTTTTCCAGAAGAAGCCGCTCGATAACGAGACAGCGACGGGCGGCATGGTTATTGATGGCCGCGGCACACTCCGCCATTGCCCTGTCGTCGGTGCGAATCTGTATCAACAGGAAACCCTGTCCGGCGGCCGGAATAAATCGGTCGGGGGGGAGGATTTCGGTGATACTCTTATCATGCCCCGATCTTATCAAACCGGCATGGGCCATCAATGTGGCGTCGTACTTGCCTTCGTTGACTTTCTTCAATCTCGTCTCGACATTACCCCGGATATCGATCACGTTCAGCTCGGGACGCATACACAGCAACTGCGCCTTCCGTCGCGGCGAGCTGGTTCCGATTGTGGCACCCGGCTGTATCTCGTGGATACTGCTGCCGTCTCGCGAAATCCAGACATCGGCGCATGATTCCCGTTCCGGGACGGCGCCGATTTTCAGCCCCTCGGTCATAACCGAGGGCAAATCCTTGGCGCTGTGAACGGCGACATCAATGTTGCCGGCCAAAAGCTCCGTCTCGATTTTTTTCGTGAAGACGCCGATACCGCCCATCTGGTCGAGCGAGGTCGTGGTGTCGCTGTCGCCGGCCGTTTTGATGGTTGTGATTTCGAGTTCGATACCGGGATTCAGTTTTTGCAACCGGTTGACGACCTGCGTGGTTTGAGCCACGGCCAGTTTACTTCCGCGGGTCCCGACTTTGTATATTTTTTTTGCCATATCCAATTATATTAAATCAACAACCGTTCAGGACTCTATCATCTCGTCCATCATCTGCTCGATTTCTTCAGCGTTTTTTTCCATTATGATATCTTTCCAGTCGGTATCGAGAAAACGCCCGTAACAGGTTGTCTTTTTGTCGCTGTCATCGGGCCAGCGTTTCTGAACCTTTTTACGAAACTGGGCGGCATATGCGGAGATTTTATTCCAGCGTCTTTCTTCGAACATATTTTCGAGAATAAAGCGCAGGTGGCCCGACAGGAAGGGCGCCTTGCCGTCGCTCGATACTGCGACCGATATACATCCGCGCCGAACGACGGCGGGGAATATAAAATCGCACAGGGGGGGATTATCAACCACATTGACCGGCACGCCGGCGCCTCGGCAATCATCATGGACCTGTTTGTTAATATCGTTATCGTCACTGGCGGAAATCACCAGACCGAAAAGCGCCGCTTCGGGTGGTTTATACGGTCTTTTTTCCGCCTTGAGCATTCCCTTCTCGGCATAATATTCGATTTTTTTGTCAAGCTCCGGTGCGATGACGGTAATCTCGGCTTCATAGTTCAACAGTGTGTCGACTTTTCTCAGCGCCACCCGGCCGCCCCCGACCACAAGACATTTGCGGTTTTGCATCGATATACTGACTGGCATATAACTGTAAGACATGGTACTACTCCGATTTTTCCTTATCGGCCGACAGCCGGATTTTTAGCTGAACCAGCTTGTTGACAAGATTTTTGGTTGCCTGGTTGACAATGTTGCTTTGTTCCGGTTCCAGATTTTCCAGAACCGTTTTTAACTCGTCACGACGGATGTTCTCATAGGCGTCATAAATCCCGTTATAGATTGGCTCATAACGAACATGGTCGAACCAGTAATTGAATTCGCCCAGTTTGCGATCAATGATTTGTTCCACCTGCGGAATCGCTTTGGCGCGTATCGCCTGCTGATCCGCCACAAAATGCTTTATATCCTCCAGATCGAGAACCTCGACCGAGTCGTGATAATCCTTTTCGATGTCGGTGTCACGCGGAACCGCCATATCCATGATGATAATCCTGCGGTTGCCCCCCCCGGCAACAACGTCATCGAGCATACTGGCCGAGATAATCGCCTCGGTCGCCCCGGTGCAGGTTATGATGACGTCGGTTTCGGTCAGAAGTTTTGGAAGATCGCCCAGGGGATATCCATCGGCATTGTAGCGCGAGGCGAATTCGACCGCCTTACTTCCCGTGCGGTTGGCGAATGCGAAATTATTATATTCAAGCCGTCTGAGACCATTGGCCGCGAGCGAAATCATCTGATTGATTCCGACAAAGAGGATTTTCGGATTGTCGAGATTTTTCAGGCGCTCGCTCAACATCTCTATAGCGGCATTACTCACCGAACAGGCGCCCTTACCCATCTCGGTATCGGTCCGGGTGATTTTACCGACCCGGAAAGCCTGGTGAAACAGGCGGTGTACTATTTTGCCGGCCGCTTTGACGGCGCAGGCGGAACTGTAGGCTTCTTTTATCTGCCCCAGTATCTGGTTTTCGCCGAGAACCATCGACTCGATACCGGCCGCTACACGGAAAAGGTGATCGACGGCATGCTTGTTCTTTTTGACATAGAAGTTTTCATGCCGGTCGGTGATATCAATATTTTTAAATTCCTTATAGAATTCGGCGACAATATCGAACGGGACTATATCCCTCTTGGCCACGAAATAAAACTCCACGCGGTTGCAGGTCGAGACAATGGCCGATTCCAGAATGCCGTTGTGATTGCTGAAAGCGGCGTTGGCGGCCGCAAAATCCTCCCGTCCAAGTTGAAACGGCTCCCGCTCATCGAGTGAAGATGTCTTGTGATTTATACCGCATACCGCCAGATACCAGTTGCTCATAGCCATTGTATCAGATTCCTTCCAAAATATCCGTCAGGACAACGCCGCCTGTGTTCCGCCGGACAATATATGAACATTCTCAAATCCGGCCTCTTTTAATATCAGTGCCGCCTGATATGAACGCGGCCCGCGGCGGCAGACAATCACGATTTTCTCCGCCTCTCTGAGCCTGTCGAGATTTTGCCGCAAATCATTCAACGGGATGTTAATATAATGATTATTCTTCTCACTCTGCACCGGCCATTTATTATCTTCCGCCTCGGCGACTTCCCGTACATCGAGCCAGAGCGCATCCCCGAAGCGGTCGGCGCTGTTCGGGCTTTCGAAAACAAGCCCCTTCCGCCCGGCATTGGCAATACCGGCCAGATGGTGCAGCGGGTCGAGCGCCTCCGCAAACGGCGGGGCATACCCCTGCTCGAAATCAAGCAGGTCCGCTATTTTTGCCTTCCTCAATAAAAACGATGAAAAAACATCGATCCGACGACAAATATCGCCTTTGCCCGCCGCCTGCAAACCGAGGAGCCTCAAATCGCTTTCATCATATATCAGCTTCAAGGTGAAACTTTTGCTCTCAGGGTAATAATCCGGCTTATCGACAAAGGCGCCCCAGACCGCTTTTGTTTTAATACCGGTGTCTTTGGCCTTTTGTTCCGAAATACCTACCGAACCGAGATTGGTCTCGAATACTTTGACCAGAAAAGCGCCGGTAACACCCGGAAATTCGCAATCATTACCGCTTATATTCTCGGCGATCACGCGCCCGTGACGATTGGCCAGCGACCCCATCGGTATAAACAGCTTTTTCCCGGTTACGATGCTTTCCGATTCGACGCAGTCGCCCCCGGCGAATATATCGGTATCCGATGTCTGCATACGACGGTTGACCATTATGGCACCCGTCTCGCCGATTTCCAGGCCGCATTCCGAGGCCAGTTCGATATTGGGCCGGACGCCCAGGCATAGAAAAACAAAGTCGGCCGTCACCGGCTCATCGCCTTTGATATGGACAACCGGGTTGCTGTCATCATCGAGTTCGATTTTTTCGACCATGCTTCCGGTCCGTATCTCGATATCATTGCGTCCCATCTCGCGCACGGCGATATCGGCCATTTCGGGATCGAGAACATAGGGAAGAAGCTGCTTTTCTTTTTCTATCAGAATCGTTTCGATACCCCACATACCGCCGGTTGCCTCGGCCAGTTCGCATCCGATAAAACCGCCCCCGACTATAACAGCTTTGCCGATCTGCCCGGTCTGGGCCGATTTGCGAAATTCGATGGCGTCATCCGGCCGCGTGAAATGCCTGATTCTCGGACTCTCGGCGGTCGGGAACGGCGCTTTTTGCGGCGTGGCGCCTGTCGCCAGCACCAGTTTATCATAGCCGTGCTCGAATGTTACCCCCGATTCGATTTTTCTGACGACAACTTTTTTATTCTCGCGGTCTATTTCGACAACCTCGGATCCGGTGACGACATCGAAACCCTTGGTTTGTTTGAAGAAGCCGACATCGCGGGGAATATCATAAGATGTAACCGTCAATTCGCGGAAACTGTCAATATCGCCCGAGGCGAAATAAGGCAAACCGCAGGTTCCGAACGAAATATGTTCGCCCTTTTCAAAAAGAGTGATTTTAGCCTTCGGCATACGTCTCGCCAGCGTGGCGGCTGTTTTGGGTCCGGCCGCGACACCACCGACTATAACAACATCAGATTTTTCCATTTCTGCCATATCAATCCCGAAAAATTAGGGGTTGTTGTCACAACCCCGATTTTAACGCCGCCGTTTCCGGCGGCGTTACTCAAGTTAATAAATTTTATACAAAAATCAACTATCCGGCGATGGTATTAGCCTCTTTCGCAACTTCCTCGATTTTCTCTTTTTTACCCGTTTCGCCTCGTAACGAAAGAGTCATTTTGTAGAAAATCGTAACCAGGAAGGCGCCGATTCCATAAACGCCCATGCTGATAAAGAACTCGGTCCATGTCGGCCAGTACTGGGTCACTTTACCCAGCGGCGACGGTTGGAAACCGGCCACCACCATACCCAGTCCCTTGTCGATCCAGATCGAGACAAAGACAGCCACACTGGCAACCGCCAGGATGCTTTCATTTCGCCTCGTTTTTGGATTGACCAGCAGGATAATGGCGAATATGGCCAGGACCACCGAGGTCCACATCCAGGGTACCAGCGTCGTGTTGCCCTCCAGCCCCACAAACAGGAACTGGAAGTGATGCAAATGCTCCGGTATGTCGCTGTAAAAGACGGTGAACACCTCCATCAGAACAAGGAAAATATTTACGCACATGGCGTAAGTGGCAATTACCGCCAGTTTCTGAATCGGTTCTTTGCCCGGATCGAAACGGGTGAACTTTCTTATCAGCATAACCATTATTATCAGAATGGCCGGACCTGATGCAAACGCCGACGCAAGAAATCGCGGCGCCAGCACAGCGGTCATCCAGAACGAGCGTGCCGCCAGTCCCGAATAGAGAAAAGCTGTTACGGTATGGATGCTGATCGCCCACGGTATGGAAATGATGATAAACGGTTTGATCCATTTCGGCGGGGCGATGCCCTTTCTCTCGGCATCGAGCGTAATCCGGCTGATCAGGACATTCAGCAGAAGATAGCCGCCCAGTGCGATCATATCCCAGAACATCAGCGAGTGCGGCGTCGGATGAAGGACTATATTGGCGCCCCGGAACGGCTGTCCCAGATCGACAAATATAAAGAGCATGCACATGATAACCGAGCCGATGGCGAGGAATTCCCCTAGTATGGTCAGCTTGCCGAACGCTTTGTAATTGTGCAAATAGTACGGCAGAACGACCATCACCGCCGAAGCCGCCACACCGACCAGAAATGTAAACTGGGCGATATAGAAACCCCATGAAACGTCGCGGCTGAGTCCGGTCATACCGAGTCCGTAATTAAGCTGTCTGAGGTAGAAAATAAATCCGACCCCGATCACGGCCAGAAGGAAGGCCACCCAGCCGTAATATTTTTTATCTCCAATAAGTGCTTTTTCTATCATAATAACCTCACACTATATAGTAGATTTCGGGGTTGGTGCCAAGAGACGGTTTGCGGCGTATAGCGTAGTTTTCGCGAAGGAGCGCCCGGACCTCGGATTCCGGATCCTCCAGATCGCCAAAAACAAGCGCCTTTTCCTCGCAGGCCTCGACGCATGCCGGCGGCAGCCCCTGGGCCAGTCTCTCCGCGCAGAAATTGCACTTCTCGACGACGCCCCGCGTCCGCGTGGGATATTCGGGATTCGTCTTATCAATGAACGGCCGCGGATCGCGCCAGTTGAAACTTCTCGATCCGTACGGACAGGCGGCAACGCAGTAACGACAGCCGATACAACGGTGCATATCCATCATCACGATACCATCGTTCCGCTTCCAGGTCGACTGGGTGGGACAGACCTTCACGCAGGGAGGATTGTCGCAATGGTTGCACATGACGATGGCCGGCATTTCGAGAAGTCCTTCCTTGATATGTTCATGTTCCTGTTGGGGAAAGGCCTCTTTGTAATGTTCCTTCCATATCCACTTGACTTCATCCTTGGGATTGTCGAACTGCGGAACATTGTGGGCGGCGTGACAGGCATCGATACACTTCGTGCAGCCCGATTTCTCGCGGCATTTGCGGGTATCGATCACCATCGCCCAGCGATGGCCGACCAGCGGTGTCTCTTGCGGGAGACCGGTCGCCGGTTCGACATCGGTCGTGTCGCCTATTACCTTTTTGCCGATCGTGGTGGCCGCGGTAATACCGGCGATTGTCAGAAATTTACGTCTATCCAGTCCCATCACTGCACCTCCCCCGGAACAATATGACAGTCCCAGCAATTGGGTTGACCGACCGCGCTGTAGTCGTGGCACTGGTCGCAGAAGTCGGCTTTGTTCGAGTGACAGTCCATGCAGGTGTTGGTCAGGCTCATGTTGAATTTGCGGCCCTCGTGCGAGGTATGTATCCTGATTCCGTCGCGGACGACCGCGTTTCTCCAGTCATTGAGCAGGTCCATGTGCCGGGTTTTCATGTATTCGGTCGGCATCACACACTGCGTTTCGTCCGTCACATATTTCAGTTCCGGCGTGTAATCAGCCTTGCCGCTGGCCAAATTGTACCAGATCGGGCTGGTTATCAAGGCGAGGAAGATAATCAGCCCGCCGATGATTTTTCCTGCATCATGCATCAGCCTTATCCTCCTTTCCTTCAGTTACGGTTTCGGTTTTTTCTTCTTCCTTCGGCTCGCTTCCGACGAAGGGTTCACCTCGCAGATCGGTGCGGTCCGGTTTTTCGCCGGTCAAGATAAGCGCGTTACCGACCAGTTCGTGCAGACTGCCGATGCTCACGCCGGGGGCCCAGAAATCGGCCAGGGCCGGGAGAGTGGCCTTGTCGATGGCGCACATGCAGGCCATGAGATTGACATCGTGCTTATCCCGAACGTAACGCAGGGCGTTACCCCGAGGGAAACCGCCGCGCAGTCTCATCTCGAGATTCTCGTCGGTTCCCAGTCCGGCGCCGCTTCCGCAACAGAATGTCTGCTCCCTGATAGTGCCTTCGGGCATATCATGGAAATGATTGCAGGTGCTGTTGAGGATATACCGCGGCTCGTCAAGAATGCCCATGGCCCGGGCCGGGTTGCATGAATCGTGCCATGTTACCCGCCACTGGTCGTTGCGGCTCTTGTCCAGGTTGAGTTTACCGTGCTTGATAAGGTCGGCGGTGAACTCCGCGATATGCACCATGCGTGTCGTTCTGGCGTTTTCGAATTTGGTCCCGGTAATAGGGGAGACCGGTTCTTCGAGGAAATCGGCCGGGCCGTTGAGCGTATCCATGTACTGATGGATAACGCGCCACATATGGCCGCATTCGCCGCCGAGAATCCACTTGGCGCCGATTCGCTTGGCCTCGGCATATATTTTCTGGTTGAGCCTCTTCATCGTTTCATAGGAATGGAAGAGACCGAAATTACCGCCCTCGGAGGCATAGGCGCTGAATGTGTAATCCAAGCCTATCTCGTGGAAAAGGGCCATGTAACCGAGAAAACCGAAATAGTGCGGATCGGCGAAGTAGTCGGCCGACGGTACGACAAACAGAATCTCGGCGCCCTTTCGATTGACCGGGGCATCTACTTTTACACCGGTGATGTCATAAAGGTCATCGACGGCGAAATCGACGCTGTCCTTGAAACCGTGCGGCTGAATACCGAGATGGTTTCCGGTGCGAAGGCAGTTGGCGGCGGGGGTGCAGATCCAGTCGATATCAAGTCCGACCAGGCTCAGCAGTTCGCGCGCCATCATGGTGATTTCGGCGGTATCGATACCGTAGGGGCAGAATACCGAACAGCGCCGGCATTCGGTGCACTGGAAGAAATAGTAGAACCACTCCTTCAGGACATCGACGGTAAGTTCTCTCGCGCCGGAAATCTTGCCCATGATTTTTCCGGCCAGGGTGAAATTGTTCCGGTACACGGCGCGCAAAAGTTCGGCGCGCAGGACCGGCATATTTTTCGGATCGCCCGATCCGATGTAATAATGACATTTATCGGCGCAGGCGCCGCATCTGACGCAGATATCCATGAACACGCGTAGGCTGCGGTACCTGTCGAGCCTGACGCGCAGGCCCTCGAGTATAATCTCGCGCCAGTTTTCCGGCAGCTGCCAGTCGTCGTCGGTCGGCTGCCATTTCCTCGGATTGGGAAGCCCCAGATATTCGATACTTTTGGGCACGGCGCTGTAATTGAAACGGCCCTTACGAATTTCCGTCGGGGTATCCATCCAGTCCGTTTTGGGCGGATTATAATTTACCTGCGACAATTCTTCTGGTTTTAATTTATCCGACATAAGCTATTCCTTCTCCAACGGCAATCCGGCGCCCTTCATCAATTCGCGGAATTCATCCTCCCACTCTTCATAGGAGTGGCCCGGGACCGGATAATCCCAGGGATTGACATGTCTGTGGGTGCGATTGTTATTGGCCAGATTTCGCGTGGGGCTGAGGAAAACACCACCCATGTGCATCAATTTACTCATCGGGAAATAGGCCAGCAACAGGCTGACCAGGAAGAGATGAATAAAGAACATGGCCCCGATTCCCTCCGGGATAACCGGATTGAAACTCAGCAGTCCGAGGGTAAGTTCCTTGACGGCGATAATATCCACTTTCGCCGAGGGTAAATACCGCATCAGAACACCGGTTGTCCCGATCGCCATGATCAGGAAAAGCGGGAAATAGTCGCTGGCCAGCGATATATATCGCATCTGTGGCACAATAACCCGTCTGAGGAACAGATAGGTGAGCGCCCCGAGCAAAATTACATCGGTCATATACAGAACCGGAACGCCGATCTGCATGATACCGTCAAGGCTCTGAATCCAGCCCACGAAAAACGGGGTCGGTTCGGTGAAGAACCGGAAATGTCTGAGAAGGACAATAAGAAATGTCCAGTGAAACGCCAATCCTCCGAGCCACAGCCATTTGTTTCCGCCGTACACGATTTTGCCGTCTTTGATATCGGCCTTGGTGTTTCGGAACAATGAACGGAAAAACAGAATTTCCATGGCCATCCGTACCAGCACCCCGAACAGATTGTGAGGGTTGTCGAAACGGTTGGATTTTATCCAGGGAAGGGTTTTCTGTTGTCCGCAAGTGGTTGTAATTCGGAAAGGGACGGGCGATTTGGCCCATTTTACCATCCGGTATATTATTCCGAGGACGAATATGGCCGCGGCCACGTACGGAATTACGACACCGAACAGGTAATGCCATTGCGCCCACTGAATACAGATCAGGGCAACGGCGATGAGCAGCAGTAAAGAAAAGAATGAGTACAAACCTTTCATTTACCATCGTCTCCTTTTATATATAGTACATCAATTATTTTCTATTTTTTCGCCTGAATCGCCGTCGGCGCTTTCAGGCTTACGATTCAATCTATCGAGTATTCTAAAACCGCCCGCCTTGACCTGGTCGATTCTGATCTGGTACAACTTTTCACGGCATCGCGTATAATTCTCGAAGGCATAAAGTACCAGGCGATCGACACGGGCGTCGAATTTGTACAATGATTCTTCCAAATGGTGCTGCGAAATCGCTTCACCGGCGATGTTTCTGACCACATCCTTGAGTTGAAACATAAAACTGACGGCATCGGCGGCAGAAAAATCCTGCACCGATCTTATTTTGATAATTCTGTCAAGAGGATCGGCCATCTGCTCCCGTCGAAATTCTCCGAGAATTTCGTCAAGGATAACGCCCATTCCTTCCGACAGGGTATGACCAACCGGGTTCTGGAACTGGTCCTTTTTGTTTTTGAAGAAATTTATCGAGTCGGGGTGGTAAGATTCGAGAGCAGCCTGAAACCAGCCATCCAGTATGGCCTTCTTTTTCTCATTTAGAACATCTTCCAGTTTCATCTGATTTTGAAAATGCCTCACGGTCGCGCATTGGATATTAGAATGCGGGGTGTTCCCGAAAAACACCCCGCAATTTTTAAAATGTAATTACACACATCCGGTAGGTTTGGGCAAACCGGCAACTTTACAGGCGCCCTTCGCGGGGCCCGACGGATACATTTCATAGACATATTTCAATGAAAATCCGGTTTCCTTGCAGAGCTTGCGAATCATCGGCGCAATTCCGAATTTCAGATAGTACTCTCTAAGGTATCTGGCCAGTTTCCAGTGATCCTCGGTCATTTCCTCGACACCCTCGGTACCTGCCAGAGCCTTGGCAATGTCCTCATTCCAGAGTTCGGGTTCCTGCATGAAACCATCTTCATCGACTTCGATTGAAATATCGCCTTGCGTGAATGTAGGCATTATAACTCCTCCTAAATGTTAATTTATAGGTCTTACATTAACGTTCATAAAATCATTTCAATATAACCGCAAGGGCAGTTTTCGGCGCACTTCTTACATCCGTTACAAAATTCCATTTTGAATTTGTAGGCTTCGCCTTTGATAAGGGGCTTGATAATGGCGTTATCCTGGCAGAAACTCCAGCAGGTTCCGCAATCGAAACACATGCCGCAGCTCATGCACCGTTTGGCCTCGGCGATGGCCGTATCCTGTGAGAAAGTGCTGACTATCTCGGCATCGATATCCTTGAAACGCTCCTCGACCGGCATTTCCTCGGGAGTGTTGCGATCCCTGGCATCATAATAAGACAACTGCATTTTGTCGAAACGAATTACAGCCATATCATGCGGATCCGGGGGCATCGGGACGTCGGCGAATTTCTCGTGAATCGCCTCGGCCGCCCGTCGTCCATGATGAATACCGTCGATCACCAGGCCGAGATTGACATCGTCGCCGCCGGAATAAACTTCGTCTTCCTTGGTTGACTTGAACTTGTCGTCAACCTTGATCCAGTCGCGTCCCTCGATAAGGTTTTCGAAACCGTTGAAATCGGGCGCCTGACTGATAGCCGCGATCAGGGTGGTGAATTTCAGATCGTAGGTGTCGCCCTCGATCGGAACCGGACGGCGCCGTCCGGAAGCATCCGGTTCGCCGAGTTCCATGCGCTGGCACTTCATCCCGACCGCCTTGCCGTTTTCGGAGTAAATCTCCAGCGGGGCGGCCAGCAAATCTATCTTGACGCCTTCTTCTTCGGCGCCGGTAATTTCTTCTTCGATGGCCGGCATCTCGGTTTTTGTCCGGCGATACAGGATGGTGGCATTGGCGCCCAGACGGCGCGCCACACGGGCGGCATCGATAGCGGTGTCGCCGCCGCCGATGACGACGACGTTGTCGCCGACATCGATATTATCACCCTGGTTGACACGATGCAGGAAGTCGGTGCCGGTGAAGACATTCTCGGCGTCCTCACCCTCGACGCGAAGCTTCAAACCCGTATGCGCTCCGATAGCGACGAAGATGGCATCGAAGTCTTTGCGGAGATCGTCCATCGAAATATCGTTGCCGATAGATGTGTTCAGTTTTATTTCAACGCCCATGTCGGCAATACGGTTGATCTCGCCGTCCAGAATATTCTGGGGGAGACGGTAATTCGGAATACCATAACGGAGCATACCGCCGGTCTTGGGGAAAGCCTCGAAAACGGTCACCGGATAACCGCGACGGGCCAAATGATAGGCGCATGACATTCCGGCCGGACCGGAACCCACCACGGCGATTTTCTCCGAACGCTTGTCCTCGACGAGCATTTTCGGCTTGAGGCCCTTCTCGAGACCAAAGTCGCCGATAAATCTCTCGACCTTGTTGATGCTGACGGCGCCCTCTTTTTCCTTGCGGTTGCATTCGCTTTCACAGGGATGGGGGCAAACACGGCCACAGACGGAAGGGAAGGGGGTCTTTTCCATGAAGATGTAAAAAGCCTCCTGGAATGCCTGATCATAAGATTTTTCGTAATCTTCGGCCTTTTGAATCGTCATCAACATTTTGCGAATCGGATTGTGGTTCGGGCAATTGTCGCCGCACGGGGGACGTTTCTCGACAAACTTTGGACGATAGGGGGATGTTTCCACTCCGGAAGCACCGGACGAGCGACCCAGGCTGCGCAAGCCCTTTTTCTTCTTTTTGACTATTTTTGCCATGGTGCAACTCTCTTATTTATTGCATGACTGCCGGATCCATACCGGGCGCGACCGGTAAATATCTCCTGCAGTTCATCTGGTTTAATTGTTCCTATACTCTCAATAATTGTTTTCTTTTTTTATACCGCCGCCCTTAGATTCCCGGTCGTCAGGTCCCCGCAGTTTTTTTTAAACTCCAGTGCCTGTTTAACAAACGCCGGGGCCCAGCCCTTAACACCGTCGGCGTGAATATGTATAAAAGCCGCCAGGCTGTTTTTATATATTAATCCGTCACGACCGCTGCCGACTCCGACCCCGGTGCGGACAGACATGCAACTTTCCGTTTTTTTCGTAATTTTTGCCGGGCTCGAATAATGAAATTCATGTCCCCTGATAACCGCGCCGGTTTCGAAAAACGGATTGGGACGATCGATTTCCATTTCCGAGTATCCATGACCGGCCGGCTTTTTGCTCATCTTGAGATCTATATCAAACACCCCTGCCATGGGGTAATTGGTGTCATTCCATGTAATCGAACGCGAAAGATAAATAAGTCCCCCGCATTCGGCATACACAGGCATTCCGTCGCGCGCGGCAACGCGGACCGATTCAAGCATGTCCCTGTTTTCGACAAGGCGCCCGGCCTGTGTTTCGGGAAAACCGCCGCCGATATACAACCCGTCGATTTCGGGAAGATGTCGGTCGTCGGTCGCTGAAATCGGCACCAGTTCGGCGCCGTTTCTTTCCAGAGCCTCGAGGTTCTCCGGATAATAAAAAGTAAATATGCTGTCCCTGAAATAACCGATTCTGACATCGGACGGGACATTCTTTTCATCGGATACCGGGGCCGCTTCATGCTCAACCGCCGAAGAGGCGATTTCAAGCAGCCGGTCGATATCAAGATATTTGTCCCCGATTTCGGCCAGCCTGTCGGAGAGGCTATCTTCAGCCTCGAATTCCGAGGGGGTGACCAGACCGAGATGCCGTCCGGGAATAAGGGTATCATCGACACCCAGTTTGGGTATAACACCCAGGACCGGAATACGGCAGTATTTTTCGATTGATTCGGTAATAATTTTTTGATGCCTTTTGCCGGCCACCTTGTTGAGAATTACGCCGGCGATCCGAACATCGGGATCGAAAGATATGCAGCCGTTTATCACGGCGGCGATGGTGCGAGTTGCCTTGGTGGCGTTGATCACAAGTACAACCGGGGCCTGCAATAGTTTTGCAAGCCCCGCCGTACTATGTGTACCGTCAAGATCCTTGCCGTCAAAAATACCACGGTTGCCTTCGATTACGGAAATCTCCGAACCGGAGGCATTGTGCACGAAAGTTCTGAGAACAGATTCAGGCTCAACCATGTAGGTATCGAGGTTCCGGCAGGCACTGCCGGCGGCCATCGCCAGCCAGGCCGAGTCGATATAATCAGGTCCCTTTTTAAATGCGGAAACAGAAAGCCTTCTCTTTTTGAGAACGCTTACCAGACTCAGACTAACAATTGTTTTGCCGGAATCGCCGGAAAGTCCGGCGATTACCAGCCGCGGTATTTTCACAGACATAGAATCCAAACCCGGAGCGCGCGATTAATCGTTCGCGGCGCCCTCCCTGTGTGGAACTTCCAGAAAGCTTCCGCCGAAATAGGTGTAGACCAGACGTCCCGAATCGACCAGAGTCTTGATCGCCGATTTGCACATCTTTTTGTCCACGCCTTCTTCACCATAAAGCGATATCATCGCCTTGGTCAGGTCCATGGGTTTCAATTTCTTTTGACCCATAGCATCCTTGACCATGGTAAACATGGCATCAGCTACTTCATCAACTGTTTTGGCCATTATATACCAGTTCCTTCCTTAGAAGGTTAAGTGTGTCGAACGTTTATAAGTCAGACCGGCATGTTTGAAGTCGTCGATATGTTCCTTCTGGAACTCGATACCGGCCATCTTGAAGAATTTAGGCCAACCGATACGTTCAATCCATTCGCCCATTCTTTCATATTTGCGAGCATTCGCAGCCCATAGTTCGACCAGGTTCCGGACCGCCGTAGTAACTTCCGGCCAGCGCGGCGGATTGTTCGGCAGGAACGGAATCGCCAGCTTCGAGAACATCGGTTCATGTCTGGCATTGGAAACCTTACCGCCGACCCAGATCGAAACGCCGTCGTTGAGCGGGTCGTTCAGCGGCATAGCCGGGCAGACCGTGTAACAGTTGGCGCAGAACATGCACTGCTCTTCGAGAACTTCAACCGAAGGATTGCCGTCAACCGTCGCCGGGCGGATAGCCGCGGTCGGACAGGAAGCGGAGACATTCGGAATCTCGCAGACTTTTCTCAGGTTACCGTGGTCAACCCGCGGGGGACGACGGTGAATACCGAGAATGGCGATATCGGAGCAGTGTACGGCGCCGCACATATTAAGGCAGCAGGCCAGGGCTATTCTCAACTTGCCCGGGAGCTTGGTCTCTTTAAAGTACTCAATCAGATCGTCCATGACGCATTTGACGACACCCGAGGCGTCGGTCGCCGCCGAATGGCAGTGGACCCAGCCCTGGGTATGGACAATAGCGGAAATGGCATTGCCGATACCGCCGACCGGGTGGCCCATGGCGTCGAGATCGGCAATCAGCGGATCGATGAATTCTTCGTTAGTCAGAAGAAATTCGACATTGTGGCGGCTCGTAAAACGAATATGACCGCCGCAGTATTTGTCGGCAAGGTCACAATACATGCGAATCTTGTCGATACTCAGGAGTCGGCCGGAGGCCGAACGAACCGTGTAAAGCTTGGCATCGGTTTCGGAAACGTGAACCATAACGCCCGGCTTGATCAGCTCGTGATATTTCCACTTGCCGTAATTTTCTTTAATTATCGGCGGCAGAAATTGTTCATAGTGTGGAGGGCCAAAATCGGTCCTTCTCTCTTGCATTGCATCAGCCATTTGTATACCTCAAAATCTTAATATTCAAAGTTTACGGTTTATGATTCTTCCTCTTCTTCACCGTCATCTTCTTCGTAGTATTCTTCATAGAAAACATACGGGTTCTCGCGCGGATGGGCGACCATTTCGGCGATCGGCTCCATCTCAATGGCATCGAGGAAGTTACCAAGACCGACACGCTGGATGAATTCACCCACACGCTCACGGTTCTTGCCCTCTTCACTCCACACATCCCAGATCCTGTCAACCAGATCCTTGATCTCGTCGTAAGGCGGCTTAATCTTCATAAACGGAATGAAGACCGAGGACAGGAAAGCGCCCTCGATGATCGGAGCCTTCGAACCGAGAAGGATGGTTGCGCCGCGATCTTTACCGGGACGCAGGGCCTTGGTCATTACGTTGATACAATGCATGCAGCGGACGCAGAAGCTGTTGTCGATGTGCAGTTCCTTGCCGTCCCATTCCATACATTTGCCCGGGCAGTTGGCGATAACATCATTCTGGATATCAAGACCGCGATCGGCATATTCTCTTACGGCATCCTGATCGATCTGGATCTCGTCACGCCAGGTTCCGATAATCGACATGTCGGCGCGGGCGATAGAAGCTACGCAGTCATTCGGACAGCCGGACATTTTGAATTTGAATTTGTAAGGGAATGCCGGCCGATGCAGTTCGTCCTGATAGTGCATGGTCAGGTCGTAGGTCAGGGCCATGGTGTCATAGCAGGCCCATTCGCAACGGGACTGGCCGCAGCAACAGCTGGGTGTTCTGAGGTCGGAGCCGGAACCACCGATGTCGAAATCGATCTTCTGGAGATCGGAGAATGTCGGCTCGAGTTCTTCGGTTCTTGTTCCCAGAAGGATAATATCACCGGTCGAACCATGCATATTGGTCAAACCGGAGCCGTGTTTTTCCCAGATATCACAGATCTTCCGAAGGGCATCCGTCGTGTAATACCAGCCGGCCGGCTGGTTGATGCGCATCGTGTGGAAATGCGAAATATTGGGGTATTTTTCCGGCAGATCGGAATAGCGACCAATGACACCGCCGCCATAACCCATAACACCGACAATACCACCGTGCTTCCAGTGGCCGATTTTTTCGTTATAGGACTGCTCCAATTGCCCGAGAAGGTCACCCCCCATGGGGCTACGTTTGGCCGCCATTTTTATCTCTTTGACAAAACTCGGCCAACCGCCTTTCTCAAGCTCGTCCAATTTTGGGGTCTTTGGGATATTGTCCGCCATTTTCACTCCTTAACTTATTATTGGTACATGCTTGTAATTAATTTATTTTCTTGATTAATCCAAATGATAGCCTTCATATAATTCTATCAAAATGTAAATCCTGGCCGTCTACGTCAGACAGCAACTTCGAATAAAAAAATGCTACTATCCCACTATCGAGCAAACTAAGCAAATTTCAATTGATAGTCAAGTATCTTTTGTGAAAAATTTCATTATCTTTTAAAAAAAATAAGCGAGCAGGCGCCCCTTTTGGGCTTTTCGATGGGTTTATAATATAATGTGTGGCATGCAATTACGGGAAGCCATGTGTTTCCGGAGCGAAAATTGCGAAATCGGACAAAATTAATTTTTCGTGCCAAATACCGGTTGGCAGCCTGTCTATCTTGTGAAAATCTTATCAAGCGCCGGCCGTAAAACCCAAAAAAAAGGCCTTTGTCGAAACAAAGGCCTTCATTTTTCTCAAGTTCAAATCCTACATATCTTTGTAAGGATTCGGGCCGACCGTTTCGATGACTTCAAGGAAATCGTCGAAAATCTTCGGAATTTTATCGAAATCGGATATCGCCAGCTCATGCAACTCAACCCGATCTTCCTCGAGAACCAGCTGTGTCAGTTTATCCCTGACATTATCCATACGCGTATTAGCCAGCTCGCTGCCGCGTATGAAATGACACTGGTAATCGTCGCCTTTCTTACACCCGATCAGCAGGACGCCGTCAAATCCGCTCGACAAGGCATCACCGACCCAGATCGAGTTCATCGATCCCAGGCATCTCAGCGGAATAATGCGGACATAGGCATTATACTGGAGTCTTTTGAGGCCGGCCATGTCGACCGAGGGAAGCGCATCATTTTCGCAGATAAAGGCCAGAATTCGCGGTTTTTCCTCGAACTCATCGGGGACGAAGATCGATTTGATCATCTGGGAAATCTGGTTGACACTGTAATTCTTGAACGAAATGATACGTTCCGGGCAGGCTCCGAGACAGATACCGCAACGGCGGCAGCGGAACGGGTTCGGTTGCGGCGTTCCCTTGTCGTCCTCGTCCAGCGTTCCGAACGGACATTCCTCGGTGCACCGCTTGCACTGGGTGCAGCGCTGCAGGAAGAAATCGGGGAAGCTCATATCGCCGGCGCGCGGATGCACCGCTTTGCCCTCGCCGATAGCCTCGACCGCCTGGATCGCCTTCATGGCCGCGCCGTAGGCGTCGTTCATAGCCGATCCGAAATCCATCGGGGCCCGCACCGAGCCGGCGGCGTATATGCCGGTTCGCTGGGTTTCATACGGGAAGCAGATAAAATGCGAATCCGGGAAACCGTATTTAAGCGTCGGCAGGTCGGTTCCCTGGCGATAGGTCAGGTTCAGAATTTGGGCGCCCGGTTCGGCCGCCTCGGCGGCTTTTTTACCGTCGTCGGTTTTTTCTTCACCGCCACCGCCCTCGGCTTTCGCCGCCTCAAGCGCCTTTTTGTGCTCTTCCAGCATTTCATCGGAAACCTTGGTGGTCGGGACCATACCGGTGGCCAGGACGACCATATCGGTTTTGACCTTGATGTCTTCGCCGAGAAGCGTTTCCTCGACATCGATCACAAGTTTGCCGTCGTCCTCTTTGACCACGCCGACAATCTCACCCTTGGTCAGGAAAAGACCTTCGTCTTCCTGCGCATGAGCATAAAACATCTCATACTGCTGGGGCGAGCGCAAGTCCTTGTAGATAATATATATCTTGGCATCCGGATACTGCTCGCGGACATACATGGCCTGTTTCAGCGAAACACGGCAACATACCGCCGAGCAGTAGGGGAGATGGTCCTGATCACGGGAACCGGCGCATTGCAGGAACGCGACACTTTCGATCGGTTTGCCGTCCGACGGTCGCTTTATCCCGCCGTTATTGACCATTTCTTCCATCTGTATATTGGTAACAACATCGGGCGAAACGCCGTAACCCCACTTACCCAGCTTGTCCGTATCATAAGGAACCCAGCCGGTGGACTGGACAATCGATCCGATATGTATCGTCGATTTCTGGCCATTGGTGTTGAGCGTCACCTCGAATTTGCCCGGTTCGCCGGATGTTTTGCCGATTGTGGTTCCGGTGTGCACCGTTATATTTTCATTGTTGACGACCTCTTCGATCAGCTTTTCATACCCGGTGTCCTCGAGTTGCTGATAGGGCGGATGTTTGGGGAAGGTCTTTTTGAACTTCGTTGCCCAGCCGCCGAGTTTTTCCTCTTTTTCTATCAGGGCGACTTTATAGCCGGCCGTCGCCGCCGCTTTGGCCGCCGTCATACCAGTCATACCGCCGCCGACCACCAGGATATCTTTCGCCGTTTCCTCGGTGTGCGGCTCCGGGGGTTCGCCGTGCTTGACCTTGGCAATACCCATACGGACATAATCCTCGGCCATCATCTGCGTGTCTTCGTCATTGGCCGGATGTGTCCAGACCACATATTCACGGAGACTGACGCGGTCGGTAAATACATTCTGACCGAAGTCGAACAGTTCCGGGAAAACACGATTCGAACAGCCCGCGACGACAATTCGATTGAGCCCTTCGCTTTCGATATCCTTCCGGATCATCTCGACCGCTTCCTTGCTGCAAAGACAGTCATGATCCTTGCAAACCGGGAGCTTGTCGGCTTCGGTTTCTTTCTTCAGTTGATCAATATCGAGGCTTTCGCCGATTTCACAACCCTTGCATATATAAACGCCTATTTTCGGTTCCATGGCTTACCTCCTTACCCCGGCATTGATTGCTTTCAGAGCCGCTCCGGTGGCATCCTGTATCGATGCCGACACCTCCATCGGTCGGACCGTGCTCCCGGCTCCGATGACTCCGCTCTCGGCATCGGCAACGATAAAGCCGAATTCATCGAGGGGAGTGTCGAGCGGGGGAGGATTATCAACATTGTTGGGGACCAGGCCGGTGGCAAGGACAGCCATGTCGACCTCGATCTTGTTAATTTCCCCGGTAAGCGTATTCTCGGCGTGAAGAATCAGGTTTTGATTGGCCGGATTCTCTTCGATTTTGGCCACTTTGCCGCGATGGAAATGGAACTTGTCGTCGTCCTGCACCTTGACATAAAAGTCCTCGAGTCTTCCCGGCGACCTGACATCGATATAAAACATGTGCACCTCGGCATCGGGATAAAGCTCCCGGATGTACGTCGCATGTTTCATCGAGGCCAGACAGCAGACGGCCGAGCAGTAGGGGAGATGATTCTCATCGCGCGAGCCGGCACATTGCACGAACCCGACTTTGGTGATTTCTTTCTGGTCGGAGGGCCGAAGTATTTTGCCCTCGGTGGGACCGTTAACCGATGCCATTCTTTCCATAATAACATTGGTGACGACATTTTTGAATTTGCCGAAACCGAGGTTGTCGATCTTGGTGGCATCATAAGGTTTCCAGCCGGTGGCCCAGACAATACCGCCGACTTTGGCGGTGATTGTTCTCGGCTGCATATCGAGGTCGATAGCATCATACTTGCAGGCCTCGACGCATTTTTTCATCCGCTCGTCGCCGGCATATTCGGGATCGACCACATAGCGGGCGGGATAGGCCATCAGATGCGGTATATAAATGGCCTTGCGTTTATCCAGGCCGTAATTGAAATCGTTGTCACATTCGATTTCGCAGACTTTTTCACAATCGCCGCAGCCGGTACATTTCTCGTTAACATAGCGCGGCTTGAGAGTTATCTTGACTTCATAATCTCCCGGGGTGCCGGTTATCGACTCGACCTCGGCCAGCGTCAGAATACGAACGTGCGGGTTTAACCTGATTCGCTTGAGATTAATCTCGATCCCGCAGGTCGGCGGGCAAAGCTTGGGAAAATACTGATGCATCGCCGCCACACGGCCGCCGACGCTGGGCAGTTTTTCCACCAGAATAACATCTTTACCGACCTCGGCGGTTTCGATGGCGGCGGTCATACCGGCGACGCCGCCTCCTACCACCAGGGTATCGGCATTGATCTGGTTATCAACCGGTTCAAATTCGGCCATTTTTTTAATCCTCCAAACTGTTTGCCGTTTTTGCTCGCGGCATACAGTTTCACCAGAAACCTCTATTGCTTGTTAATATTTTCACAAACAGATCCAAAAAAATATTATACTATCCCCACCTAACTCTATTTGGAATAGTAAATTAATAAATCTATGCATAGTTTGTCAAGAGGTAAACTGAAACAAAGTCGTCCAAACTTTGTTTTTGACAAGATTTGCGGAAAAATGCCCCGCGAAATGAATTTGCCTGACCGGGCTATCTGCTTGTGAAAAAAGGTACTAGCGACAATTGACTAAACAATATCTAATTTATTTTCTTTTTATTCCCTATTTTCAGAAAAATGCAAAAATAAAATGAGGGGCGGTTTCCGTCCCCTCATTTTATCTGTTTCGAACCGATTATTCACAAATCGGCGGCGGACCGGACTTGTAAAGATAATTAATCAGATATGTTATATCCAGCAAATTGATATTGCCATCGCCGTCGGCATCGGCCGCCTCCGGATTAACCGGTGGGTCGCCCTGTTTATACAGGTACTTGACCATAAACGTAATGTCGAGCAAATTGACCGCCTGATCGTCGTCGGCGTCACCGCAGATATAATTGGCGACCTCGACCGTCAGATCTACAAATTCGCCCATATAGCCGCCGGCCAAAGAGTACGCATAAGACGGCTGACCGCCCGAATAAACCAGTTCAAGAATATCCACTGGGCCGGCCGGGATGGTCGCCGAAAGAGTGTCAGTACCCTGCCCGACAAGGAATTTGTATATCAGAATATTCAGGTTCCCGCTGTAAGTGTCATAGGCGAAATCCATATGCTCCGCATCGGCGGCAACATTTATCGAGTAGTCCTCATAATCCTGCAGATCGGGAGCATAAAAGCTGATGAACAGGCCGCCGACGGAATCGGCAAAATCGGAACTGACAAGAATCGAGTAGTCTGTCCTGCTCATATACAGATTTCCTGAAAAATTATTGTTATCCATTTTATCCGGCGATGAATACGGCATGGCATTGCCTTCGGTTACTCTTAACATATAAATATAATCCTGGAATGTCAGGTTAAGGCCGTCATTGTTAATGTCGGATGCGGCGACTTGTCTTTCAACATCAACCGTAAAAGCGGACAGACCGTACAAAAAGTAGTTGGAGTAGACGACAAAGTCGGCGATTTCGTAAGCCATTCCATTAAGATTAAGATCGCCCCGGTCATCGATCGGCTCACTACAGATAATATTCACTCCGCCGTTATAAAAATCAATGTTTCGAACCGGGTTGCCGGGGCTTACAAAGCACTGGTTCGGCGAGCCGAAATATGTTGGAAATGATGCCGATGAATCGGTGATGTCGGAACCGATAAAATCATATACTCTACCTGACAGCGCCAATGATCCATCGCCCCCAGAAGCGATTGCATTATCGCCGCAATCAATCCAGAAAAAACTTATGGGCGTGAAGAGACAATCGTATACATAATCGTCAGATACGGTGAACTGAAGATCTAAAAGAGCCTCGCCGTCGGCGACTCCCTGATTTGTCGGCGTCTGACCGTCATTTACGTCATAAACGCCGACCACTCTGACCAGCCCCGATGGGCAGGTCGAATCACAACCGGGAAACGAATCGGTCCTGTATTCGAAGTACTCCCAGCCGTCAGGATCGTCAAAAATCAACCCCGGATCGACATCGGTTAATTGCAAAATATTCGCATCATAACCTATCAACAGATCGAAGCCGTCCATAAGTGTCGAGCCGGCTATCTTGGTAACCGGAATCGAAACATCGGCACCCAGCGAAATATTATGCATCAGGTCGATTTGGATTGCGAATGGGTCGGTCTCTACAACCGGGCAATCCAGTTCGACCGACCCGCTTACAAAATCAATAAATCGAACAGGATCGCCGGGATTAATAAAACAATCAGTCGGAGCGCCGCCGTATGTCGGAAATCCGGCCAGCGTGTCGGTAATGTCAAGAAAGTCCGAGTCATAGACATGGTGAGATAAAGCGAGAGTAACTCCATTGTCGGTATACGCTATGGCATTGTCACCGCAGTCGTGCCAGTAAAAGCGGAGCGGGAATGCGTTGCATTCAAACACGGAATCCATGGTGACATAAAAATTCAGGGTGAAAAGTATCGTTCCATCCGGGATCTCCTGATTGACCGGATCATGACCGTCATTGACATCATAGACACCAACCGCACGCACAAAACCGGTCAGGCTGTCCTCACCGATTCCCTGCCTGTATTCGAAGTCCTCCCAGCCGTCGGGATCGACAAACATCGCTCCCGGGGTGACATCGACAAACTCAAATCCAAGAGTGTCAAAACTGATAAGGAAATCGAAACCGTCCATATCGATCGAGCCGGCTTCTTTGACGACGGGAATCGATATCGCCGAGCCGAATGGTGCGCCGGAGAGGGTGTCGATTCTGATCCGGTAGGGAACAGGGGGCACATCAGTACAGTCGATATTTACGCCGCCGTTTATAAAGTCGGCGAATCGGAACGGATTATATTGATCGCCGGGATTGAGACATTCATCCGGGGCGCCGAAATATGTCGGGAACCCGGCTGTGGTATCGGTAATTTCAACATAGCCATAGTCGTAAACATGGCTGGAAATCACCATTGACTGACCGCCCGAATCCGAAATCATATTGTTGACGCAATGGTTCCAGAAAAATCTAACCGGCTCAAAAGCCTCGCAACCGATCGTATCGCTGCTAATGGCAAATTGAAGGTCAAACAGATTGGTCCCGTCCGGCACTTCCTGATTGATCGGATCATGGCCGTCAGCCATATCATAGAAACCGATTGCCCGTATCACACCAGTCGGGCATCCGGGGCAAATATCGGCATTATCGGACTGGTATGAAAAATACTCCCAGCCGTCAGGGTCTGTAAAGATGGGCCCGGGAATAACATCAATAAGTTCCATCGCGGCACTGTCGAAGCCAATGAACATATCGAATCCGCCCATCATTAAAGAACCGGCATCTTTCACGACTGGAATTGTCACGATAGAGCCGGGACCTGCCTCGGAAACGGTATCGATTCTAAATTGGTAAGGGATTAATGCTTCGGCGCTTATGCCGAAAAACTGCACCGAAAACAGGACTATGAAAGCCAGCAAAATGGCGGGCTTGACGGTGGTGGGTCGCAAGGACATGACGTCCTCCGTTCAATGATTGATGTGAATTTTAATCCCTTAGCAGTAATATGCAGACAGAAAAACCTTTATATTGGCCCAATTAAAGACACAAGATATAAAACGTATATTAATCAACTAACATTAATAATATACCGACAAATCGAATATCTGTCAAGTAATTTCTTTATTCACAAATCGGCGGTGGACCGGACTTGTAAAGATAATTAATCAGATATGTTATATCCAGAATATTGATATCACCGGAAATATTAACATCGGCCGACTCGATTGGAACCGGCGGCGGGCCAGATTTATAAAGGTAATTTATGAGAAATGTGATATCGAGAATATTACAACTCCCGTCGGCATTGACGTCGCCGCAGAGATAAACCATCAGGTTGACCGTCTGCTCATCATAGCTGAACTGATCGGAAACTCTTACGTCAAACTCGACCGACACCGGTGTCTCCGGCGCGGTACCCGTTAACGAATCGCCCGCAACAGCCAGCCATCCCGGATAATCGAAATACTCGATGGTGCAGGCCGTGTCGTTGATATCCTCGTAATCCGGACGGTAGCCGATTTCCGCACCGGTTTGATACATAAGCGAATCACCCGATAATATAGTCGGCGGTGAGTTGACATAAAACTGATGCGCCCATGGGGCGCCGATATACGGGTGGGTCTCGACCCGTCCGGAGTTGTCGGCCGCCTGTATATAATATGAGACAACCGCCCCCGGACTCTGGGCCGGTATATATGCATAAAACGAATCCGGTACCGCGGTCGAATTGAGCGCCACCGAAGAAAATGTCGGGCTTTTGGTTCTATAATAAACTTTCAATGAATCGGCGATCAAACCCTGGTCGGAGTAATCGGTTATTTTTGCCGATACAAGATAACCGCCCGCAGTACCACCGGCCACATACAGCGGCACATGCTCGATGTAAAGCATCTCGCGATCGGGGACCCCCATGGTGCGGCAGTGGATGGCGTCGTCATCGAGCCACGATCCGGTAAAACCGATAATCTCATAACCGGGCATGGCATCTTCATAGGTGCTGATCGCGGTCGCGTCGTAACTGTCGCCGAAAATCGGCACAAAGACTTTATCGTTCAGGATAATCGAATTGGTGTAGGCGGTTCCATAGGGGCAGTATATCCTGACGATTTCGTAAGGCCGCCCCCAGGCGCTTATCTGTTGGGACAGGTACTCGGCGCGGGCGTCGAGCAGGTCATGGCTGTAGCTGCCTGTTGGAACATCCTTGACAAGAATCGTGCCCGGATTCAAAAATTTGGCCCAGCAGTCGATATGGTGGATGCCGCCCGATTCTATATAGTCGAGGACAGTGTAATTATTGCCGAGAAAAGCCAGCATTATTGAATCGACCTCGGCATGGGTTCTGCCGGAATTTTCGCTATATGTCAGTTGTGTCGACATCGACATCCCCAGACCGTCGGACATATGATTGCCGCCGGTATGAACCAGATCCATACCGTAAACGTTCATGCCCCATTCGGCGCCGATGGTCCACGGTATCTGGTCGTCGAGCGGTCTCGGCCGGTTGTATATATGATCGACAATGGCCATCTCGTCGTTGCCGTCGAATATGAACCACGGCCCGTAGTCACGCGTCCAGATACTGTTGGTCGAGGCGATTATAAACTGCGTGTTGGCCATATTGACGCCGCCGGAGGAATAGCTACTGATGGCCGAGTTCATCGATGATGTGCTGCCGACCAGCGTCGTTACCATCAAATCCTCTGACAATTCGGCGACGATATCGATCGAAATACCCAGCGGCCAGCGTATGATGACGCCTTCCGACGGTTCCCACTCGGAGCAGTTGCGTATGGGTGCGGGTGGGGGAGAGGTGCGGACAAAATTTTTGCCGATTTCATCCAGCCGGAGCATTTCGTCCGGTGTCAGTTCGATGGGTAAAAACTCTTCTTCATTCTCCTGTGTCGCATTTATTGCAACCGGAATAAGGAGAAATATCAGTGTTGCCGTCAGTATAAAATGTCTGCACTTCATCAAATTCGCTCCGCCGTTGTTCCTTACGGGCAATCCGGTTCCGGGCCGCTCTTGTAAAGGAAGTTAATCAGGTAGGTTATATCGAGCAGGTTGACACCGCCCGAACTGTTCACGTCGGCCGCTTCGACCGGATCGGGCATCGGTCCCGATTTGTAGATATAGTCTATTAAAAATGTTATATCCAGAATATTAATGCTCTTATCTCCATCCACATCACCGCACAAAAAGGCCCATGCAAATGTCGAATTTATATCGGAATACATACCCCACTGCCCGTCGACATCCCTGCCGCGAACCTTGTAATAATAGACACCTTCGCTTTTATCGGCCATCGTGTAGAAAGTGTCGGCGATCGACGAGGAAATGATATTGCTGATGTTGTAACCGTCGAGAGGGAATATGTTGTCGATGTAAAATCCCTCGTCGTATGTGTATTCGTCGGTGATATAGCTGAACCTGATATAGATATTTTTCCCGACATAATTCTCGAGACTGAATGCCGCTTCGATCCAGCCTCCCGAGTCGCCGGTAATACCGTGCCCGCGATTATTGCCGTGGGGGTCGTACTCCGTCGTTATGTTGCCCTCGATAGGATAAAAAACGGCGCCGTCGGTCGAGATTTCCACGTAGGCATAATCCCAGTCATCCTCGATATCGTAATATGTTTTAAATTTCAGCGTGTCGTTCATGCTTATCGAAATCGGGATGGTCGTTTCTATGGCATTCGAAAGGTTGTTGCCCGTATTCGAATGAAAACTGGACGGGTATGAGGTGAATCTTATATTGGAAATGCTGAAACCGTCATTGTACCAATTCTCGAGATTGTCGGCCGAATCGACTTTACCATGCACATATTCCTGTAGTTCCATTAACTCGTAGATGACGGCCGGATTGATTGTGTCGTCAAGGCTCCAGGCTACGTCATAGCCGGTTGCGTTGACCGTATCGGGAATATCCATAACAGGGGGGAGAGGCGGCAGTATCCGGTAGACATTGCCGGCCAGTTCCGCGAACATAAGGTTGGGTTGCAGGTTTTCGCTGATAAGAGCGGGAACTCTGCTCAGCGGCGGCCAGAAATTATCTTCATAGCTGCCGACCTCCAGTGTAAATGCAAATATTTTATCTTTCAGCGATTGTTCGCCGTAATACCAGTCGTCGCTACCGCCATTAACCGGGTACAGCAGTTCCCAGCATGTTCCCGGGGCGTATCCGTTCATGGTGGAAATACTGTCGGCGATACCGACAAAAATTTTATTGTCGACGGTATGCAGGGTGTCATAACTCCATGGATACAGAACAAAGTTCGAATGGGAGTGATAATAAACCGAAATAATGAAATCATGGGCGATGGTGAAATCGCGCATGATCTGTGTCTCCGGTTCGGAGAACGGTCCGGTACCGCGGTAAGTCGGAGAAGAAGTATACGGCGATGAACCCTCATCGTCATAGCCCCATTCATATCCGAAATTTCGGTTGAGATCGACGCCAAATGTGCCGTCGCCGTTATCGCGGCGGTTTTTGCGCCACATGCCGCCGCCGCCCGGTTCAATAACCTGGTTATGATAATAACCGTCGGGGTTGACCACCACAACGCACCATATTTCGCGGTTATCGACAAGATATGTAGCCAGCGAATCGGAACCGTAATTGTCGGTTAAATGATCCATGAAATAAAACATCACCTCGGGTGTAATAACTTCACGTGAATGAATCGCCGATGTAAATAAAATCTCCGGTTCATCTTCGTCAATTTCCGGATTGTCGGATATTTTCACCGCCCATATATCACGCCCCTCGATCGTCAGCCCGAGGCTGATTTTTTGCGATATTATTGCCGGGTGGTCGTTTATTATGCCGTCAAGATAAGTATATATTTCGTCGAGCGTTTTATATCCGCCCATATCCTTGTCTTTGGGGAGCCGTGATTTTAAGAAGGCGGTTAAATCGTCATGGACTATTTCTATACCGAAACCAAGCGCTTCGATTCTGTCGAGCTGTTCACCGTCCGTCACGATTTCGACATAATTATCGCCCCTGAAAACAATGTCGGGTGCGAGTTTCATGAAATCGCCGAGATTTTCCCTGGCATCGATATATATTCTCGCCTGAATAACTTTCCCGTCATCGGCGCCTGCGGATAATGTCATTAAGAAAAATAGTGCAATTAAAAGAAAGCGGCTTTTTTGTGACGGCATGTTGTTCTCCTTCAATGGTTGGTATATTGCATAATATATATCATATTACTAATATAGCAAGATCATTATAGTAATTGTGCCAACCGGCGGAATTTAAAAAGGGACGACATATGCCGTCCCTTTTTTGTAGATAAAACATTCTTCCTGCTAGCAAATCGGATCGGGACCATCCTTATAAAGGTAATTAATCAAATAAGTGATGTCGAGCAGGTTGATTGCATCCGAACCATCCGCATCGCCCGATTCAACCGGATCCGGAGCCGGACCGCTCTTATACAGGTAGTTGATCAGGAATGTGATATCGAGCAGGTTGACGGAGCCGCTTCCATCGGCATCACCGCATACCCATTCGCAGGCGTCGCCGACACCGTTCTCATCGCTGTCTTCCTGACCCGGATTCGGTACGTCGGGACAGTTATCGCAGACATCACCGACCCCGTCATCGTCGCCGTCGAGCTGATCGGTGTTATCGACCGTCGGGCAGTTATCACAGGCGTCGCCGAACGGATCGGTATCGCTGTTGGCCTGATCGGTGTTGGCGTCGTTGGGACAGTTGTCGCAGAGGTCGCCGACATTGTCGGTATCGACATCGGACTGGTCATGGTTAATGATATCCGGACAGTTGTCGCAGGCATCGCCGTAAGTATCTCCATCGGTATCGAGCTGGTCTTCGTTATCGACCAGCGGACAGTTGTCGCAAACATCGCCGAACGAATCATTGTCGCTGTTGGCCTGATCGGTATTGGGCGTATTAGGACAGTTGTCGTTGGGATCGGGAACCGTATCACCATCACTATCTGGAAATTCATAGATCTGCAATGTCTTGATATCGACATAAATCTCGCCGTCTCGGGCAACGTTCTGATACTCATAGGTGATCTTGACCGAATAACCGTTCGATTCGGCTATATCCACCGAACGATACTCGGATACACCGCTTTGATCCGGATCGTTGAGTGCCGTCACCGGATCCCAGGTCAGACCGACATCTCTCGAAAGCGTATAGAAAATCGTGTCGTTGCGGATGAAAGTGGCAATATAGGTGCTGTCGTCAATGGCGCGAATCCTCGGGAATCTTTCGTCAGCATCAGTTTCCGCAAGGCCCATCAGGGTGATATCGGTCGAGCCGAGGTCACCGCCCAGAATCGTTCCAACCACGATATCCATGTCCGACGTATCCGTGGCGTTGGCTTCGTAATATTCGCATATTACAACAGCGTTGCCGCCGGTTGCCGCAACATCCGGGTAGCGAAGACTGGAAGTGTCGCCGCCGTTGAGATCGTAGGCCGCCTCCATGGTGCCGCCCCAGTCATCGAAATTATCCTGCCAGTACAGAAGCATCCAGGTGTTGGAACTGTCATTCAAATAATCGTAAACCATATAGGCGTTGAGATTCGACTGGTCGATATCGATCGCCGCCGTGGCCGAATAATTGGCGATCCAGCCGCTCAAACTGACCCAGAGACTTCCGATGGCGTCAATTGAGTCGGGATGTGCCGCCAGCGGGATGCTGTAATATTCGTTTGCCGTGAGCGTCATATTGAAAGCAATCATGCCGAACTGGAAATCCTCGAGAGCATCGCAGCAAACCATGTCGGTCATCAGAATATCGCTCCAGCCGTTTGCACTCCAGTTGAATGATCCGCCAGTGTAACCACTGACATCGGGTGCGTAGGGGGCCTCCATATAAAACAGGCCGGCGCCGTTATTGTACTCTTTCGGCGGTACCAGTGTGGCAAAAAATCGGCCGTCGTCGCCCCAGTAGCTTGTCGAAGGATATGTCCCCGATTTTCCCGAAAGGTTCCACGATACACCGTTGCTCCAGGTGGCGCCGTCATCGGCGGAACCCATCCAGAACAGGTTGCTGTCGTATTCATTGAACTCAAATGCATGGAACAAGACATCGTTGTTGCCGTCGGAAAGGGCGGGGTGCAATGATGTCGTATCTACCGGGGGCCAGGCTTCCATATTTAATACATAGTTGCCGTCGGCACTGTTGAATCCGTCGATCACTATATAATAGGTGTTTCCGCCTACCAGATCGAAGCCCCAAAGAGCGGCATGATAAGGATCGGCACAGGTATCGGAATACTGGTTGCATGCAATTTCATTCAGCGTATCACTGGCCTCGTAAATGATGAGCTTGGTCCAGTACGACGACTCGCAAGTCTCGATATCCACGCGCTCGGATGCGGCCGGGGTATACGAATATACCACGTCGGCCGAGGCCGACGCCGTCGGACATGAAGCATCGTAATCGTCGTTGTAACCGGACGTTGTGCCGCTGTCGAGATAAGGAAGGCTGGGGATGACCGTTGCCGAAAGAATATCTTCACCGCCCTGCATGCTGCCGGTAATAAACGGCATTCCGCTGCTTGTCATCGGCATATAAGAGGGGTAAAGCAACTCAGATTTCAGACTTTGCGATTGCACTTTCTGAATCTGGCTCTTGGCGCTGACGGTAAATTTGTCGGTACGCTGAGAGACATTTTCTGCGCTTACACTCAAACTAAGGAAAGACAGTATCAGAAAAACTGCCAGGAACACTTTTGTGGTTTTCATGAGATCGATCCTCTCTTTTACAAATTTGCAGGCCCTGTATGGGCCGTATGTTTAATTCATTCAATCCCATCTTTTTACATGGATTAATGACTAATCACATGTTGTGTTTGCAACTATCCCATGCAACTTCCTCCCATGATTTGTTTAAAATTATATCACTAAACAATTATTTTCAGTCCTTTCTATTAAGGTCGTATTTTTTTAACGATTTATTTAGCCCTTATTGCGAAATAATTGTGCATATCGGCCATTTCCTTCTTTGCTTTGGGAAAGGCTCATATTTCGTATCCCGGGGTTAATATCAATATATTTCCCCTGTTGCTTCATAAAAGCCGGTGAAGGGTTTAAAGCAGAAATATAGTATGGCTTAAATCGGCTTATGTAGTATTCGAAAATAAATTCCTAATTCATTACAAATATGCAATATTTCCGGCATTTCGTCAAGTCTAAAATGCCATCTTTTAATAAGTTATTACGGGCAAATCAGGAATAATGTTTCGCTTACATAAATATTGATACTGCCTTCCTGCAAGTGTTTTACTACTTAACTGAGGTGTCATTTTTGAGAAATCTTGCAAAATTTTACATACTTCTCGACTGATTTGAATTTGCGTGTAATTTGTAACTTAATCGGACTCTTGGTCTTCCGTAGAAGACAGCTCCTCGGACTGAAGGAATCTGGTCGATTTGTCAACCGGCTCAATACCGGGGATTTCCTTCTGCGTCTCGATGCCAAGTTCGGTGAAACGCCGGGCGGACACCAAAAATCTTGATTCAAGCGAGACAACAGCTTTGTTGTAGGCATCGACCGATCTGTCAAGGCCGCGTCCGACCGAGCCGAAATGCTCGGCCATTACCCGTATACGGTCGTATAATTCCCTCCCGAGATTGCTTATCGCCTGCGCATTTTCGGCGATTTTTTCCTGTTGCCACCCAAAAGCGACAGCCCGCAGGAGGGCTATAAGGGTGGTCGGTGAGGCCGGAATTACCTTGTTTTCGACACCGGCATCGATAAGGTTCGGATCATGCTCAAGCGCCGCGCTGAAAATACTCTCACCCGGCAGAAACATCACCACGAACTCCGGGGTAGAATCGAATTGATCCCAGTAAGCCTTGGCGCTCAGGTTTTTTATATGTTGCCGCACCTGGGCCGAATGATGCTGCATTTTCGCATTTTTTTCATCTATATCATCGGTGTCGATTGCCTCCTGATACGCTATCAGAGGCGTTTTGGCATCGACTATAACCTTTTTGCCGCCCGGCAGATTGACTATCATGTCGGGTTGCAGGCGGCCGCTTTCGGTGGTGAGGGAGGCCTGCTCGACAAAATCACAATGATTCAACATCCCCGCCATCTCCACCGTCCGGCGCAATTGCATTTCGCCCCAGTTTCCCCTCACTTTGGGGGCCCGAAGCGCTGTCACAAGATTACCGGTTTCTTTCTGAAGCTTTTCTTCGGACATCAGAAGCCCCTTAACCTGCTCGGACAAACCTTCATATGCTCCCTTGCGGGCGATCTCCAGCTGGGTTATCTCACTTTTTACATTTTCGAGGGAGTCTTTAATCGGCTTGACCATATTTTCGATAGACTGCTGGCGTTTCTCGAGGTCGCCTTTGGCATCCGTCTGGTATTTTTCAAGAGTTGATTTGGCCAGATCGAGAAAGGCCTGATTATTGCTTTTGAGAGCCGCTGCGGCCAGCGAGTCAAACGCATCCGACAGCTTCTTCTCGGCCCTTTCCATCAGTTCGATTTTTTCCCGTGACGACTCTTTTTCAAGCCTGAGCGATGTTTCCAGACTTGCCTTTTCGGCCTTGAGATCGGAATTTTCGGTTGTTTGCTTTTCGAGATTCTGTTTTGTTTCCCGCAGATCCTGTTCGACCTGCGCCAACTGACGGCTTAATCCGGCGCGGGTTGATTTCCCTGCCACATATACCGCTCCGCCGGCCAGCAGAGCGCCGGCGAATAAAGCTATGACTATAACGAGTATATCCATTTATTCCCGATGATAAAATTATTCGTACCGGACAAAATAGAAAATTAATGAGACGATTGCAAGCGCCGACTTCGAATATCGTATCTCATTTTCAATATCCGGCATGGGCGATTGATTCTGCCTGTTATACCGGGTTGAGCCTATTCGATTCCCAGTTGCTCGAACAGGAAACTGTTTTCATCCACCATATCCCTGATGGCCTTATTCACCGGCATACCGCCCGAATGGCCCATCTGCGTGTCATACAGGAGCAGCACCTGACTTTTTTCACCCTTTTTTGCCTGCAGGAGCGCCGTCATCTTACGGGCGTGCAGCGGCGCCACCCGCGTGTCGGAATCGCCGGTTATGAACATCACCGACGGGTAGTCCGCTTTTTCATCGACATTATGATACGGCGAATACTTGTATATGAAATCGAATTGCTCCGGATTATCGGCCGAGCCGTATTCGGGAACCCAGAATTGTCCCATCAGAAATTTATGGTACCTGATCATGTCGAGCAGGGGATAGGTGCAGATCACCGTCCGGCACAGATCCGGCCGCTGGTTCATCACCGCCCCGACCAGGAGACCGCCGTTGCTGCCCCCCTTGATCGCAAGTCTTGAACTGCCGGTGTAACCATTCTCGACAAGCCACTCCGCGGCGGCAATGAAATCATCGAAACTGTTCTGCTTCTTTTCAAGCATCGCCGCTTCATGCCACTTTTCGCCGAATTCGCCGCCGCCCCTTATCGCCGGTTCGACATAAACGCCGCCATACTCGGCAAAAACCAGTCCCTGTATATTGAAATACGGCGTCATACTCACCCGGAAACCGCCATAGCCATAAAGCAGCGCCGGATTCGATCCGTCAAGTTTAAGATCCTTCTTATGCAGAATAAACATCGGGATGCGCGTTCCGTCATTCGATTCATACCATTCCTGTTTCAATACGAAATTATCCGGATCGACCGGGATGCTCATGCGACTGAAAACGGTCCGTTTACCGGAAGCTGCACTGTAATGATATATGGTACGCGGAATATGGTACGACTGGAAACTGAAAAAGACATTGTCGCTGTCCCAGTTGCCGAAAATATATCCCGCCGCGCCAAGCGAGGGGAAATCTATCTCCCCGGCACTATTTCCGTTGGAATCGAAAATGCTTATCCTCGAAACGACATTCACCAGGTATTTGACAAAAATCTTACCGCCCGCCGGCGTAAAGCTCTCCATCACCGCCTCCGACTCCGGTATCAGTTCGCGCCAGTTTTCGCGGGCCGGTTGCTTTAAATCAATGGCGATTATCCGCCCGTTGGGCGCTTCCCAGTTGGTTTGGAGGAGCAGGATGTCATCAGCATATCCCCCATTGAAATGCGCCGTGATTCCTTCCGTCAAAGCGATAATCTCTCCTGATTTGCTCAAATCCCGATAAAAATAATCATTGCTGCCTGCGGAACCGTAATTAACCGTCAGAATCAAGTACTTGCCGTTGGGTGTAACATCGCACCCGACCGGATTCTCCGGGCCGTATTCACCGCCGAAAATTTCCCTGTCGGTGGCCATGTCGGTACCAAATTCATGATAATAAACAACCGAGCCACCCTCGTCCCGCCGGGAGTAATACACGCCCTTTTTATCCGTCGTCATGGAGAAACCGAAATATACGCTCCTCTCGAACACGTCGGGCAGTTCCTCGCCCGTATCCACATTCAGAAGCCTGATACTGGTTTCATCCTCGCCTCCCTTACGGATAAAATAAGCCAGGATCGTCCCGTCGCGGGAAATATCCATTATACCGACACTGGCCGTCAGGTCCGGATATAATACCGCCGGATCGACCAGCACCCTGTCCTCGCCGTCCAACCCATCCCTGACACAAAGCGTGTACAGGTCCTGGTCGGCCGCCCGTTTATACTGAAAAAATCTTCCCCCTCTTTCATAGGGAGTACTGCCCCGGTCGCTTTTCAACAACTCGGCATACCTTTCGGCAAGCTGTTCCCGGTGCGGCAGCGATTCCACTATTGATTGGGCGTATTTATTCTGCGACTCGATCCACGCCCTGGTGGCCGGGCTTTCCTGGTCCTCGAGCCAGCGGTAGTTATCCTCGATAACTGTCCCGTGCAGGGTATCGACAACTGTTTCAATTTTGCTTTCGGGGGGCGGTGCGATTGTCTGGCTCAGAAGAGTTCCCGATCCCGCGAAAAGTAAAATTACGGAGAATAATAAAAACCTGGATGCGATAATAGAGACTTTCATTTTTACCTCTTCATTCCCGGTGAAATTCATCGACTATTAATATATAGCAATACTGCGGAATAATCAAATTTGCACCAGATATTGCAATTTGAAGAAAAACTGCTGCTCGTATTGTTTCAGGCCGTAATCGTCATAGTCAATAAAGTCGTGTGTGGAGCCCATATAAAATATGGTGAAGGCGTTCATCTTGTATGTTATCAGCGGATCGAACTCCCATGAATTCGAATAATCGCGGTATTGTGTCACCAGCCTGATTTTCAGTTCTCGGCTGAGTTGATATTCAAATTTCGAGCGAATGATGTAATCGTCATATATATATTCCTTTGTATCCCTGTCAACCGCCTTTGAGTAAACGAAGGTGGGCGAAATCTTGAGACGTTCCGTCGGTCTGGCTATCGCCCATAACTCGATTTCCGTCTCCCTTCCCATAACCGGCGGATATACATTCCTTCTCATTATATGATTGCCGTAACTGATAAAGCCGCCCGGCGAAATATACCTGCTGAAATTGCTTGAGAAGTTTAAATTAATATGCCGGATACTGTTGAATCTCTTTCCCCTGAAATCCTCGCGGCTGATGAGCCACGCGATATTTATTTGTGTCTGACCCTTAAGCATGGCCGCCAAAGTCGGGACCACCCACTCATCTTTGAATGTACCGTCATCATACTTCCAAACCCGGCCATATACTAGACCGGGGGAAATCCAGTCAAATATTTTCGAATCGTGGTAAAATCTGTATTCGAAAACAGCCTCGGTCGATCGGGTGGAGTTCATAAAAATAAAACCGTTGTCGGCGCGGAAAGTGGGACTCTCCTCATTATAATCCAGATCAAAGGTGAAATTCCTCGTTTCGATTTCGAAACTGGCGTACATATTATGTCCGCCGAACGATTCGCCGTCAAGCGCCGTGGAGTATTTACCGTGGTCGAAATAATCCTGCCAGACACCGTCGCCGGTCTCGATATCGAGCGTGGTATCGATAAGTTCCGGTTCGTTAATCTCGGCTACATCGCTTCGCGTATACTGGAACTCGAATTTGTAATTTTTCTTGAAGCGCAGTGCGCCGTCGATCCCGTATGTCGTCCCGTGGCCCTCGTCGGTAAATCTCCGATCGGTGAGAAGCAACCCGAAATGCGACTCCGCCCCCAGCGTATGGCGCAGGCGGAATATATTGGAAATACTCTCACTGTAAAGCGCCTGGACGCTTTCTTCCCGAAGGGGAATAATTATCGGCGAATCCTCGTCATAAGCCGAAAGGAAGGCGATACTCGTCCTGTTCATCCGCCCAACCAGCTTGGCGGCAAGCAGCGGATTGTTGATGGAACGGGTGTAAACGGCGGTCAGGTATGTGTTGAACAAGTCGCTTCCCTCCTGGAAGAAGGGGCGTCGTTCAGGATAGTACAGGGCAAAAGTCTTGTTGACATCTATCTGCGCGGCATCCGACTCCACCTGACTGAAGTCGGGATTGTATGTTACCTCGGCCGTCATATTCGACGAGAGTGAGTATTTGGCGCCGATCGAGGCCTCTCCGTCGATGTCTTCGTTTTTCCAGCTCGAATGAGGATCAGTGTCGTCATCCAGTGCGCCGCTTTGAAAGCCTATTACCGAGGGCAGTATTTCGATACCTCGCCCCGGTTTGACATTTTCGATACCGGTTATGGTCCCCCACTGGCACGGCCAGCAGGGCTCGTCCCGGTCATAAGCGGCCCAGGAATACTGCCGGCGGCTGTCACGGGGGTGATTGCGCCAAAAATCGACTTTCCACGTCTGTTTCGGCTGATCGGGAAACCTGAGGCTCGAAAAGGGGATAGCCATCTCGAGCTGATAACCGGAATCTGTTATTTTGCCCGCCGATTCCCAGATTACGTCGAAATTCTCATCCTCGCCGCCATCGAGCGACCATAAATAATCGCCCTGGATACCGTACGGAGTTACGTTAAATTCATACGCCCAGCTTGCCTCTCCATAAGTATCGATCAGCAGGCATATATTATCGTCGGCCCCGACCGCATCGCGGTCGCAGCGCCGGGCCCTGATGGTGGAAGGATCGTCGTAGCAAATAAACGCCACATAAAGATTGTCGTCGTTATATGTAATAAATGCCTCTGTATTCACTGGCGGTTCGGTCTGGTCCCCGGGACGGTGTTCGGCAAAATTATTCGCCTTGGCGGCCTGTTTCCAACCGGCATCGTCCAGTTCGCCGTCGATATGTATACTCCCGTTTGTTTTGGTGATATGCATTTGGGGATTGTATGCTGGTTTGTAATCGTCCTGAGCTGCGGCAACAGGTGATAATAGAAAACTCGACAACACCAACGCAAGCAGAACCATCCCTGATAATTTGCTCTTATACACAGACCTCTCCTTCCAGCTAATTGCCTGATACACTCCATAATAAATATGTTATACTCCGGCAGAGATTTAACTATCCCGTCCGTGACGACATACTTTTAATATCCTTACGACAGTTAATTGAGCATGTTTCATTAAGGCTGAATTATTGGATTTATTCGATGGCTGTCTGTCGCAAAAAAATACCGGCGGGGGGAACCCGCCGGTATATATTGTAGCTGTTTTTTTCTCTTTTTTTCTTTTCGATCGAACTCAATCTCGATCGAATTTATGCTCGAGCGACTATTTCGCGAGCGGCCGGCAGTTTG
>Ga0272443_10000166_pt1 | contig 125369 bp, 118 predicted proteins | sample SSMAcet12_FD_193581 | JGI IMG/M metagenome (GOLD analysis project Ga0272443, IMG submission 193581) | Marine sediment archaeal communities from Little Sippewissett salt marsh, Falmouth, MA, United States - SSM-Acet-12 | ecosystem: Environmental > Aquatic > Marine > Wetlands > Sediment ... | reverse complement strand
CTTCGCAGCGACGCAGTTACCTTCAGCTACGGGGCCTTGGCTTACCCCGACACGGACTTTCACCGTGCTGTTATGGCGCCTTCACAGGCGCACTCATCCCGGCGAAAGCCGGGATCCAGCGTCTTTTTTTTTGTGACGGCACCGAAAGCTCCGATTTCGATTTCGATAACGATGCACCGATCGATCCTCGATCCGGGGGCAGAGCGGGCTGCATTTCATAACATCTCGATTTCCTCAGTATTTTCAGTTGACAAGATTCTAGACTATGGATAGTTTGATCAGCTTTCGCTTGTGGACCAATCCGACTCAACCCCCGGACGAAGAATGGGGGCAAACGGATCTTTGTAGAGATTGTGGACATCACCGCCGAGTTCCTGTAAAAATATGTGGTTATTCGGCGGGACATCAGAAAATCCATCCCACGCAATTCCATTGAGTGTTCATATGACCAGACCGGGGACGCATAACGGATTGACCGATGTGACTGGGATCCGGGTGGGGCACTTCACCGACGGGGCGGCGGCCTCCGGAGTGACCGTCGTCCTCTGCCCCGAAGGGGCCACGGCCGGCGTGGACGTCCGGGGCGCGGCCCCGGGCACGCGGGAAACCGATCTCCTGGAGCCCCGGAACCTGGTCCAGACAGTCCAGGCCGTTGTGCTCGCGGGGGGCTCGGCCTACGGCCTTGCCGCCGCGGACGGAGTGGTCCGGCGCCTCGCGGCCCTCGGGCAGGGATTTCCACTGGACGACTCCCACGTGGTGCCCATCGTCCCGGCGGCGGTCCTGTTCGACCTGGGCAGGGGCGCGGATTTCGTGCCCCCCATCTCTGCCCGATGGGGGGAGGCGGCCTTCGACGCGGCCTCTGACGGCCCGGTCCCCATGGGGTGCGTGGGCGCGGGCACCGGCGCCTATGCCGGCGGAATCAAGGGAGGGCTGGGCACGGCCAGCCTTGTCCTGGACTCGGGAATCACCGTGGCCGCCCTGGTGGCCGTCAATCCCCTGGGATCCACTGTCAATCCGGACACAGGAGGTCTCTGGGAGGCGGCCCTGGAGACGGCCGGTGAGTTCAGGGGCCTTGCACAACGCCGCGTTCGGATCCCGAGCCCGCCGGCCGGGGAGCCGGGCAAAAACACGTCCATCGGGGTCGTGGCCGCCGACGCGCGTCTTTCCAAGGTCCAGTGCCGAATGATCGCCCAGATGGCCCACGACGGGCTGGCCCGCGCAATCCGTCCCTGCCACACCATGTTTGACGGGGACGCCCTTTTCTGCCTGGGAACCGCCCGCAAGGATCTCCCGCGGGCAGAGGGTTTTTTCGCAGCGGCCCAGGCCGAGGCCCAGGCCGTCAACGAGATCGGGCACGCCGCCGCGGACTGCGTGTCGCGGGCGGTGATCCACGCCGTGTTGTCGGCCGACACCCGCTACGGCCTGACGGCCTTTTGTGATTTGGAAACCGCACCAGTTTGAAGGACCCATCAGCCAACTTATGTGAAAAGGAGGAGGTAATGAAAAAGTTTCTGGTCTCTTTGTTGACACTTGTCATGTGTCTGGCCCTGACCGCGGTCTGGGCCGGCGCCGCCACCAAAGGCGGGAGCCTCACCGTGTGTCAGCCTGCCGAACCCCCTGGGCTGGACCCCACGGGGAACACGGCCGCGGCCATAGACCGGGTGGTTTTCGCCAACATCTACGAAGGGCTGGTCAAGATCACCAGCCAGGGCGAGTACGTTCCCGGCCTGGCCACCAAGTGGACGATCTCGCCGGACGGAAAAACATACACCTTTGAGCTTCGAAGAGGCGTGACCTTCCACAATGGCGAGCCCTTCAACGCCGAGGTCGCCAGGTGGAATTTGGAGCGCGCGGCGGCCCAGGACACGATCAACCCCCACCCGGAATATTTCAGGGGCATTCAGAAGATCGACACACCCGATGCCGCCACCCTTGTGATCACCCTCAAGGACGTGGACGCCCTCTTCATTCCCCACATGGCCGAGGGCGATGCGGTCATGCTCCCCATGAAGGGCCATGAGAACGCCAAGTCCGAGCCCGTGGGCACAGGCCCGTTCAAGTTCGCCAAGTGGGTCCGCGGGGACAGCGTGGAAATGGTCCGGAACGAGGCCTACTGGAACCCCACCCTCCCCTACCTGGACAAGGTCACCTTCAAGTTCATCTCGGATCCCAGCGCCCAGATCGCGGCCCTCAAGGCCGGGGACCTCGACGTGATCGGCTACATCGCCGCGCCCGAGTCCGCCATGGAAATGCAGCAGGACAAGAGGTTCAAGGTCTTCGCCGGAACCACGACGGGCGAGGTCATCATGTCCACCAACAACAAGGCCAAGCCCTTTGACAACAAGCTGGTGCGCCAGGCCATGGCGTGCGCCATCGACAGGCAGGCGGTCGTGGATCTGGTCATGTTCGGTTTCGGCACGCCCATCGGGTCCCACTGGTCCCCTTCCACGCCCTTTTACGTGGACCTGACCGGGAAGTTCCCCTACAACCCTGAAAAGGCCAAGGCTCTCCTGGCAGAAGCAGGGTACCCCAACGGCTTCGAGGCAACCATCAAGCTGCCCGCCATTTACTCCTATTCCAAGCGGGCCGGGGAGGTCATCGCGGACATGCTCTCCCAGGTGGGCATCAAGCTGAAGATCGAGATCGTGGAATGGGGTCAGTGGATCGAGCGCATCTTCAAGAAAAAGGAGTTCCAGCTCACCATGATCGGCCATGTGGAGGCCTGGGACATCGGCATCTACGCCAACCCCGACTATTATTTCCAGTACGACTCCCAGGAGTTCAGGGACGCCTATGACAAGGCCCTCAAGGCCCCCAACCAGGAGGAAATGGCCAAGTGGTTCGGCCAATGCCAGGAGATCATCGCGGAGGACGCGGTGAACGGCTTCCTCTTCTCGGCGCCCAGCCTGCCCGTCATGAAGGCCGGGGTCATGGGGTGGTGGGAAAACTACCCCACTATCGCCCTGGACTGCACCGAAGTCTGGTGGAAATAACCTGCCCCATCCAAATATAATCAAACGGCCCGCCCCCTGGCCGGAGAAGGCCGGGGGGCGGGCGAAACACCATGCACCGATACCTTCTGAAAAAAGCCGTCACCCTGGTCGTTCTTCTCTTCCTGGTGTCCCTGACAGTCTTCTCGGTCCTGTTCGTGCTCCCGGGGGATCCCGCCCAGATCATCCTGGGGATGAACGCCACGCCCGAGACCCTGGCCAACCTCCGGGCCGAGCTGGGGCTGGACAAGCCCTTCTGGGTCCAGTACGGCGACTGGATCGGCGGGCTGTTGACCGGCCGGAGCTCACAGTCCATCAACTACGACATGCCGGTGGACACGCTGATCCTCTCCCGGCTCGCCGTGACCGGACCCCTGGCGCTCATGGCCATGGTGTTCGCGGTGGTGATCTCCATTCCGCTGGGGATCTATGCGGCCAGGCACCAGAACCGCCCCGGGGACGTGGCGGTCATGTTTTTCACCCAGCTGGGCCTCGCCACCCCGGAGTTCTGGCTGGGAATCCTCCTGATCCTCCTCTTTGCGGTTCAGTGGGGCCTCTTTTCGGCAGGAGGGTTCCCGGGGTGGGAAGCGAACTTCTGGGGGTCTGTCCAGGCCCTCCTTCTGCCGGCCTTTGCCCTGGGGGTGATCCGGGCCTCCATCCTGGTGAGGCTCACCCGATCCTCCATGCTGGACGTTCTCCGCGAAGACTACATCCGGACCGCGCGGGCCAAGGGGTTGAGGGAACGGACGGTCATTTACATCCACGCCCTCAAGAACGCCCTGGTCCCGGTCCTCACCATTCTGGGGCTCCAGCTGGGGCAGCTGCTGGCGGGCGCCATCATCATTGAAAACGTCTACTACCTCCCCGGGCTGGGGCGGCTCGTGTTCCAGGCCATCGGGCAGCGGGACCTGCCGGTGGTCCGGGAGATCGTCCTGTTCATGGCCGCCGCCGTGGTCCTGGTCAATTTTCTGGTGGACATAACCTATGCCGTGGTCGATCCGCGGTTCCGGCTGAAATAAGTGAACTGAAGTGCACACATGAGACGATTTTTCAGCAATCTCAATTTTTTGGTGGGTTTCGGCCTCTCGGCGGTCGTGGTGATCATGGCCCTCACCAGCCTGGCCTGGACCCCCTTCGACCCCAACGCCATGAGCCCGCGGGAGCGTCTCCAGTCGCCCACGTGGAAACACCCCCTGGGCACGGACCAGTACGGCCGGGACCTCCTGTCCAGGGTCATGAAAGGGGCGGTGAACTCCAGCGTTGTGGGGATCGTGACCGTGGCCATCGGCTTGAGCCTCGGTGTCCTCCTGGGGCTGGCCGCGGCCTACTACGAAAGATGGGTGGACGAGGGGATCATGCGGCTCTCGGATCTCCTCTTCGGTTTTCCGGCCGTGCTCTCGGCCATCCTGATCACATCCATTCTCGGACCGTCGGTGATCAACGCCATGCTGGCCATCGGGATCTTCTACATACCGGTTTTCGCCCGGCTCACGCGGGCCGTGGCCGCCACCGTGTGGACCCGGGAATACGTGTCGGCGGCGCGTGCGAGCGGGGTGGGAGAGTGGGCGATCGTGCGGAGGCACATCCTCCCCAACATCCTCTCCGCCCTCCTGATCCAGGGCACCATACAATTTGCCGTGGCCATCCTGGCGGAGGCGGGGCTCAGCTACCTTGGGCTGGGGACCCAGCCCCCCGACGCATCCTGGGGCCGCATGCTCAACGAGGCCCAGACCTTCATGGCCATGGCCCCCTGGATGGCCGTCTTCCCGGGCGTGGCCATTGCCTGGGCGGTTCTCGGCTTCAACCTCCTGGGCGACGGCCTCCGGGACACCCTGGACCCCAAGATGGTCCGGGTGAGATGACAAGGAAAGGCGAACACACAATGAATGCAGACGAATCCATCGACAAAATACTTTCCCAAATCGATCCCCAGGAGGTGATCCGCCTGACCGCGGAACTGGTCCGCATCAATTCGGTGTGGGACCCTGAAAACGGGACGTGCGAAAAGCCGGCGGCCGAGCACGCGGCCCGCTGGGCCGAAGCGCGGGGGTTCCCCGTTCAGGTGGACGAGGTGCGGCCCGGACGCCCGAATGTCGTCGTGACCTTCGAGGCCGCACCAGGCGAGAGGACCCTCATGTTCGAGGGGCACACCGACGTGGTGACCCCCGGGGATGTCTCCGCATGGACCCACGACCCCTTCGGGGCCGAGATCGTGGGCCGCCGCATGTACGGCAGGGGCGCCAACGACACCAAGGGAAACCTCGCGGCCATGCTCGTGGCCATGTCCGCGCTGAAACGCAGCGGGGTCCCCCTCAAAGGGTCCATCGTGGGCGGTGTCCTCTGCGACGAAGAGGATCAGATGCTCGGGGTCCTCGATTTCATTGAAAAAGGACACGCGGATGCCGTCACGGCGGCCGTGATCTGCGAACCCGAGGACGGCCTCATCTGCAATGCCCAGAAGGGGGCCATCCGGGCGCGCTTCGACATCACGGGCCGCATGAGCCACGGCGCCATGCCGCTCGCGGGGCTCAACACGGCCCCTGCCGTGGCCCGAATCATCGACGGCCTCCAGCGTCTGGAGCAGGACGCGGTGGAGAAGGCGGGCATGGACCCCTTGTTGGGGTGGCCCAGCTTCACCCCCACGGTGATCCAGGCCCCCGCGGCGGGACCGGCCCAGCTGAACGTGGTCCCGGGGTCTTCCCGGATCCTTGTGGACATCCGGACCGTTCCGGCCCAGTCCCACGACGACATCCGGCAGGCCGTCGAGCGGCTGGCCCGGGAGGCGGCCGACCGGACCCGGGAAGCCTATGAGGCCTACGACAGGACCATCCAGGCGGACCGGGACCCGAACATCAAAGTCGAGGTGAGATTCATCACGGACCGCCCCTGCACCTTCACGGATGAGAACGAGCCCGTCGTGAGGGCCGCTGACTGGGCCGTCCGGAAGGTCACAGGCGCGGAGCCCGAATACGGCGGCGTGCCGGGTGCCACGGACGGCACCTTTCTCTGGGCCTGCAAGAACATCCCCATCGTGACCATGGGTGCGGGCGATCGGCGCGTGCCCCACCAGGTGGACGAGTGGGTGGACCTGGATCAGCTGGTGGACACCGCCAGGATCTACGCCCTGACGGCGTGGAAATACCTTACCCCGGAGAACGACGCGTCGTGAGCCGCAGCCTGTTGGAGATTCAGGACCTGACCGTGGATTTCCACACCCCCGAGGGGGTGGGGCGGGCCGTGGACCACGTGAGCTTCTCCCTGGAAAAGGGCGAGACCCTGGGCCTCGTGGGGGAGTCCGGGTGCGGGAAGAGCATCACCTCCCTGAGCATACTGGGACTGGTCCCGTCGCCTCCCGGGGAGATCACCGGCCGGGTCCTCTTTGAAGGCCGGGATCTTCTCAAAACCCACCGGGAAGAGATTCGCGCCGTCAGGGGGCAGGACATCTCCATGATCTTTCAGGAGCCCATGACCAGCCTGAACCCGGTCCTGACCATCGGGAGGCAGGTGGCCGAACCCCTCGTGGTCCACAAACACATGTCCATGGAAGAGGCCCGGAAGGAGGCGCTCCAGTGGCTGGAGCACGTGAAGATACCTGCCGCGGCCCGGCGTCTGGACGATTACCCGCACCAGCTCTCGGGGGGCATGCGCCAGAGGGTCATGATCGCCATGGCCATGGTCTGCCGCCCGAAGCTCCTCATCGCTGACGAGCCGACAACGGCCCTGGACGTGACCATCCAGAGCCAGATCCTCTCCCTCATGTTGAAACTCAAGGAGGAGCTCGGCATGTCCGTGCTCCTGATCACCCACGACCTGGGGGTGGTGGCGCAGATGGCCCGGCGCGTGGTGGTCATGTACGCGGGGCAGGTGGTGGAGGAGGCGTCCGTGACGGACCTCTTCGACAACCCTCTTCACCCTTACACCCAGGGGCTCCTCCGGTCCATCCCCGGGGCGGGCGGGAAGCCGGCGGTCGGGAAAAAACGCCTGAACGAGATCCCGGGCACGGTCCCCCCCATCACCGAGTCGATTCGCGGATGCACCTTTGCCCCCCGGTGCGCCCGATCCTTCGGCGCGTGCAGGGAAAAGACCCCCCATCTCCTGACAGTGGGGAGCGGACACCGCGTTCGGTGCCGGCTTTTTGAAAAAACTTCCGGAGGGGAATTGAAATGAGCCCTGAAGAGATCCTCTCCATTGAAAACCTGGTCAAGCACTTCCCCCTTGGGGGAGGCCTGTTTTCCAAACCCCGGGCCTGGGTCAAGGCCGTGGACGGCGTGTCCTTCCAGGTCAGGAAGGGGGAGGCCTTCGGACTGGTGGGGGAGTCCGGGTGCGGCAAGACCACCCTGGGGCAGATGATCATCCGGCTGATCGACCCCACGAGCGGGAGCATCCGGTTTCAAGGAAAGGAGATCGGGTCTCTCAGCCGGCAGGAGATGCACCCCTTCCGAAGGAAGCTTCAGATCATCTTCCAGGACCCCTACTCCAGCCTCAACCCCCGCATGAAGGTGGAGGCCATTGTCACGGAGCCCCTCCAGGCCCAGGGCGGTATGGACAGGGCCCGGAGGCGGCGTGCGGCCGCGGAGATCATCCAAAAGGTGGGGCTTCGGGAAATAGACCTGTTGAAATACCCCCACGAGTTTTCCGGGGGCCAGCGCCAGCGCATCGGCATCGCCCGGGCCCTCTGCGTGCGGCCCGAGCTCATTGTCGCGGACGAGCCCGTGAGCGCCCTGGACGTCTCAATCCAGGCCCAGGTCATCAACCTGCTGGACGACTTGAAGGAGGATTTCGACCTCTCCTACGTGTTCATTTCCCACGACATCGGCGTGGTGGAGCACATTTGCGACAGGATCGCGGTGATGTACCTGGGGCGCATCGTGGAGGCCGCCCCTGCGAGCAAGCTCACCCTGGCGTCCAGGCATCCTTACACCCAGGCCCTGCTGGCGGCCGTGCCCAAGCCGGACCCCCACAACCGGGTCCGCCCGTTCGCCATGGAAGGGGACGTGCCCAACCCCATCGATCCCCCGGCGGGCTGCGCGTTTCACCCCCGCTGCCCCCATGCCCTGGGCGTGTGCAGAGAAAAGAGGCCCACTGGCGTCACCGTGGACGCGGACCACCAGGTGGCCTGCTGGCTCAACGAGGGGAGGGGATTGGAGTCTGCCGTGTAAAGCAGGACCACGGAGACGTAAAGAAAATCAGGTGACCGAAGGGAGAGGATGTTATCGGCATCGGTATCGGTATCGATATCGGTATCGATTTTTTGGAATTTCTCTATCGATCGATACAAGTCATCAGGCCCCGGTCCGCGAGACCGTCTCGCAATTGTTTTTTGGGAACCCGGGAACCCTTTTCGTCATCCCGGCGAAAGCCGGGATCCAGGCGGCCTTACGGAAATCACGGGCCGCGCTCCCGTGCCCCGGCCTTCGCCTGACCTTAGCCGGGGCTGCGAAAAAAAGGGCTCTTCGTGTCGCTGGATTAAATGCCCTACAGCCTCCCCCACGGGGGCGGGATCGAAAAAGGATCGGGGCGGCAGTTAGCGGTTATTGCCAGATCATCTAAAAGGAACTCGAGGAGGAAACGGATGAAGACCACATTTGTCGGCGCCGGGGCCATGGGCGGCCTCATCGGCGGGATCATGACCGAGGCGGGGGAAGACGTCCAGCTCGTGGACATCTGGGAAGAGCACGTGCTGGCTATCAAGGAGCGGGGCATCGAGATCCAGAGGGACGGGGAGAGCCGGAGCGTGGCCCTGGACATCACCACGGATTTCCGGGAGACGCGGCCCGCGGACCTGGTCATCGTGTTCACCAAGGGGTATGACACCCCCGAAGCGGCCCGGGCGGCCTCGCACGTGCTGGCCCCCGGCGGGGTGGTCCTCACGCTTCAGAACGGGCTTGGAAACGCCGAGGTCCTGGCCGAAACCCTGCCCCCGGATGTGGTGATCGCGGGAACCACCGCCTTTGCCAGCACCCTCCTCGGGCCGGGCAGGCTGCTTCACGGCGGGGCCGGTCCGACCCACATCGGGGCGTTTGCCGGGGCCCCCCGGGAAAAGGTGGAGGGGGTGGCCGCCCTCCTGAACAGAGTTGGCATCCCCACGGAGGTCCAGGACGATGTGGATTCCCTGGTGTGGACCAAATTTCTCCTCAACTGCGCCGCCAATGCCGTGGTGGCCCTGTGCCACATGAACAACGGCGACATCATGAACCTTCCCGTCACCATGGAACTCTCCGAAGGGCTCCTCAAGGAAGGCCTGGCTGTCGCAGAGTCCCTGGGGATCCGAATCCGTCCCGACATCATGGATTACTACTGGAAGGTCCTCAAGGAAGTGGGAAAGAACAGGGCCTCCATGGGGCAGGACGCGGACGCCCGGCGTCGGACCGAGATTGACACACTGAACGGGGCCATCGTCCGCCTGGGCAGGGAAAGGGGCATGGAAACCCCGTTGAATTTCGCCTTGACGGCCCTCATCAAAACCTGGGAAAACCAGTATCTGAAAAAGTGAAAGCGAGGTAACCCATGAGCGATTCCAAAGTCACTGTCCTGGACGTACAACAGGCCAAGGAAGAAGGCCGGAAGCTCGTCATGTGCACGGCCTATGACTACCCCTTCGGGTTGATGGCGGATCAGGCCGGGGTGGACATCGTCCTGGTGGGCGATTCCCTGGGCATGGTGGTCATGGGCCTCGAGGGCACCGTGGAAGTCACCATGGAGCACATGATCCACCACACCAGGGCCGTGGTGAGGGGCTGCAAACGCCCCCTGGTGGTGGGGGACATGCCCTTCATGAGCTACAACACCTCGGTGCGGGATGCCATCATCAACGCGGGCCGCCTGCTCAAGGAGGGAGGCTGCGACGTCGTCAAACTGGAGGGCGGGTCGGGCTTCGCCCCCACCGTGGCCGCCATTGTCAAGGCCGGCATCCCGGTTCAGGGACACATCGGCCTCACCCCGCAGACCGCGAGCGCCCTGGGGGGCTTCAAGATGCAGGGCAAGGACGCCCGCGCCGCCAAGCGCATCGTCGACGACGCCAGGGCCATGGAGGACGCGGGCGTCTTTTCTATCGTCCTGGAGGCGGTCCCCGCGCCCCTGGGGCAGATCACGGCCCAGGCGGTCCGGGTGCCCGTGATCGGTATCGGCGCGGGCCCGGATGTGGACGGTCAGGTCCTGGTGACCCACGACATGATCGGGCTCTTTGACAAGTTCGTGCCCAAGTTCGTCAAGCAGTATACCCGGATCCGGCCGGTCATCATCGATGCCCTCAAGGAGTACGGAAAAGAGGTGGGAAACGGGACTTTTCCCGGGCCCGAGCACTCTTTCAAAATGTCCGACGAGGTCCTGGGGACTCTCAAGAAGCTTCTGGAGGAATAGTCATGCAAGAACTGCCTGCCGTCCTTTTCCCGCACACGGGGCTCACTGGCGCGAGGCTGAAGAACATCCTGACCCTTTTCTCACCCCTCACGGTGGGCGTGCCGTGGAATATGGATGCGCCTCGCTTCCCCGAGGCGACGCTGCTCGAGGAATCCATTCATGTCCTCCGGCCGCCGGAAAACATGAAACCGGGTGAAAGGTTCGATGCGGCCCTGAACGAGTATCGCCAGTGGATTCAACACCACCTGGACAGGACCTCCCTTTCCCTTCACAAGACCGGCGTGCCGCCCCAAGGCGAGGACGACCCGCTCTGGGAGATCCGCCGGGAGATCCGCCGGGGCGGGGTGAAGGCCCCGGATGAATCCGCGGGTGATGCCGCGAGGAGGCACATGGTGCTGACCCTGGCCCGGGAGCTCGAAAATCACAGGGAGGATGCCGACCGGGCCCTGTGCGAACTCAAGAGGATCCGCCCCCCCCTGGAAGGCGCGGTGGAGGAACTGGGTGACGGGCCGGGACTCTTCCACGACCTGCCGGGCTTCACCTGGGCGCCCGAGGCGGCCCTCGCGGATCCCCGGCCCGTTGCCCGCGCCTGGCTGGGCCTCTTCGGTCGGGAGATCGACCCGGACGCCTTCCTGCTCACCCTGGAGGGGCAGTATTTCGACTACCTGGTCGAAAGCTGGGCGGATGCTGCGGGCGGGGCCCCGCCGGGACTCGGTTTTGATTTCCCCGACCTCGGCGGCCTCTCCACGGACGATTTCATGGAAGCCCGGAAACAGGTCCTGACCGAAGAGAGGTTCCTCGCGCTCAAGGAGGCCCTGGACCGTCTCGCCGGCGGGAAGGAACCGGACCCGCTGATAAAAGACGCGTTGGATTCCTTCCCTGAGGGCGCGCCCTCCTCCGGACGGATCGCCCTCAAGGCCGTGCACCTGGGGCCTTTACCGGATCCCGCGGTGAAGGCCTGCTCGAGCCCTCCGCCCGGGGAGGTCCTGGGACGCGTGGTGATGGTGATCGAGAATTCCGGGTGAGCTTAAAAATACTCAGGCATTGAAAAAATGAGCGAACTTCTCCCATGGATTCTCTTGTGCTTCTGGCTCTTCGGATTCTGGTTCCTTTGGAGGATACCCACTCCGGAGGATCGGCGGAATGCGATGCCGGCCCAGAAGACTCTTTCCATTATCGTCCCGGCGCGAAATGAGGAGAACAACATCGGCCGCCTCCTGGACTCCTTGGAAAAACAGTCGTTCGCGCCTCTGGAAGTCATCGTTGTGGACGACCAGTCAGAGGATCGCACCGGGGAAATAGCAGCCGCCTTCGGCTGCAGGGTCCTTCCATCCGGGGATGTCCCCCAGGGTTGGGCAGGCAAACCGTGGGCCTGCATGCAGGGCGCTCTGGCGAGCAGGGGGGATCTCCTTCTTTTTCTCGACGCGGATACCTTCCTGGCGGAAGGGGGCTTGGAGAAGATTCTCGGGAGCCTCCCCGAGAGGGGCATTGTGTCGGTTCAACCGTACCACTTCATGCAGCGGGCATACGAGCGCCTTTCCGCCGTGTTCAACATCATCGTGCTGGGCGGAAGCAACGCGTTCACGCCCCTCGGACAAAGGCTCAAGCCCGTGGGCGCCTTCGGACCGTGTCTTCTCTGCGCTAGGGAGGACTATCTTGCCGTAGGCGGACACGAGCGGGTGCGGGCGGACATCCTGGAAAATGTGGCCCTGGGCAGGGCTTTTCTGGAGGAAGGGTTCAGGGTCTTCTGCTATGGAGGAAAAGGGGTTCTTTTCTTCAGGATGTATGGGGAGGGTTTTCGGGCCATGGTGGAGGGATTCACAAAGAGCTTCGGGGTCGGGGCGAATGTGATCTCCTGGACAGAACTGGTCATGATCGTGTGCTGGGTCTTTGGAAGCGTGTCCACCACAAGACACTTCATACTGTCTATCACGCCTTTAAATATTTTTGACTTTTATTTTTGGTTTGCATTTTATTGCCTTTATGTGGTACAGCTTCACTGGATGCTCATCCGGGTGGGCAATTTTGGGTTGTGGCCGGCGTTTCTGTTCCCGGTGCCGATCCTTTTTTTCATCCTCGTCTTTTTTGTCTCCCTTTTCAAATCCGCTTTTCTAAAAAAGGCCCATTGGAAAGGGCGAACCGTGAGCACGCGGCAAGGAGACCGGACAGATTCATGAGAGTGCTGCACCTCTCCACCCTCTGGACCGTCCTACTGGACATTTTGGCATGGCTCGTCATTCACCTGGCAGTCGTCGCGGTCATGATCCGCGTCCCCCGGTCCCGCTTCGACCCGGAGGGATTCCTGTATCGAGCCCGGTTCTGGGAAAAGCGGGGACATCTCTACACACGCTGGCTGAGGGTCCGATCGTGGAAGGCACACATGCCGGATGGGGCATGGCTTGCCGGGGGCAGGGGCTTCCCGAAGAAGACGCTCGAGAAGAAGGATCGCCAACACCTCAAGGCCTTTTTCGTGGAAACCTGCCGCGCGGAGTTGACGCACTGGGTTATCATTCTTATTGCGCCGCTCTTCTTTCTCTGGAACAAGACCTGGGTGGGATGGATCATGATTTTGTATGCCCTCGCCGAAAACATGCCGTTGATTCTGGTGCAGAGATACAATCGACAGCGGTTCAGGAGAGTTCTTGAGATGAAAGGACAGGAGACCGGGAAATCCTGACAGACCCTATGGAAAGCGCAGCGATCAGCATAAGGAATCTCTCCAAGGAATATCCCGGGACGCACGCGGTGCGCGGCATCGACCTGGAGGTCTTTCAGGGAGAGTTTTTCGGGTTGTTGGGGCCCAACGGCGCGGGCAAAACCACCACCATCAGCATTTTGACCGGGTTGACGGAGCCCACCAGCGGCAGCGTCCTGATCAACGGCAGGTCCATCACTTCCAGTCCCATCGAGGTCAAATCCGCATTGGGTTTTGTCCCTCAGGAATTCGCTTTTTATCATGCCCTCAGCGCCATGGACAATCTCCGTTTTTTCGGAAGGCTTTACGGTCTCAAGGGTCCACGTCTCGAGGCAAGAATCCGGGACGCCCTCGAAATCGCCTCCTTGAAGGACAAGGCCCGCAAGGTCGTGGGCGAGTTTTCCAATGGGATGAAGCGGCGACTCAACATCGCGATCGGCCTGCTTCACGAGCCTCGGCTCCTGATCCTCGATGAGCCCACAGTGGGTGTGGATGCGCACAATCGGCACGCGCTGTACACGACCCTGGAAACGCTGAACACACACGGCATGACTGTCCTCCTCACAACACACCGTATGGAAGAGGCCCAGCGTCTGTGCCACAGGGTGGCCATCATGGATCAGGGACGGATCATCACCACGGACACACCCGCCGCGTTGATTCGACGGTATGGAGAGGGCCTGGTCCGCGCGGAATTCAGGGCACCGGTTGGAAAATCCCTTGAGGAACGCATGAAAAGCCTTGAATCCGTGCAGGCCCTGGAGGGGCGGGATCGACAATGGACCCTGACGACCCTCGAACCGGAAAAGACGGTCCGGGCGCTCATGGCCCTGAAGGAAACCGCGGATGTGGGAGTCAGGTCCTTGAACATACTGGAGCCGAATCTGGAGAGCGTCTTCATTCATTTGACGGGCCGGCGCATTGAAAATCGCACACAAATTTGATTGTCTTCCCTGCGAGTCGCATGCATGCTTTACCAGATCTTTGCCTTGACTGTTAAGGAACTAAAGGTGTTGTTGCGGGATCGCGAAGCCCTGATCCTCCTCTTTGCCATGCCCCTCTTTTTCATTTTCGTGATGAGCTGGGCGCTGCAGGGGGTTTATGAGGCAGGGACGAAAGAGCGCCCCATCAAGATTGCACTGGTGAACAACGACAGGGGAAGGCGTGCGGCCGCGGTTATTCTGGATCTTGACGGGATGGAAGGGCTCCACCTGATCGATTCCGCGGAGGGGCGGCCCTTAACAATCGAAAAGGTCCAAGCCGATTTGAAAAAGGGCCTTTTCCCAGCGGCCCTGCACTTTCAGGAGAATTTTTCAGAAGCTGTCGGGAACACGGCCCCTGATTCCTCGGGAAAGGAGGCCCCCGCAATCCTCCTCGCGGATCCCGGCGTCAACCGCCAGCTCCTGCGGTCCATCCAGGACACGGTCCAGGGCGTGATAAGGTACCATGTGTTGACGGCGCGTCTGGGTCCGATGCCGCAGGCGCCGGGCCTGAAGGGGTCTTACGCCGGTCACGCGTGGCTCGAGGTCAGGCTGGTGAGCGACTTCGAACACCAGCGGAAGCCGACGGCCACGGAACAGCACATCCCCGCGTACACCATCTTCGGCGTTTACTTCATCGTGCTCACCCTCGCGTCCGGGTTGCTTCGGGAGAAACATGAAGGAACGTTTCGGAGGATCCTCACGGCCCCGATGACAAAGTCCACCCTGCTTGTGGGCAAACTCATCCCCTACTACATCATCAACCTCGTCCAGATCGGTCTCATGTTTCTGGTGGGCTGGGTTTTTTACGGCGTGAAACTCGGGAACCCGGTCGCCCTCAGCCTCGTCTCCCTCGCCCTGGCCGCATCCGCCAACGGCCTGGGGCTCCTCGTCTCGGCTGTCGGGCGGACGGAGGCCCAGGTGAACGGTCTTTCCGTCCTGCTCGCGGTGACCCTCGGGGCCCTCGGAGGCATGATGGTCCCCAGTTTTATCATGCCCGACGGCCTGCGTCTCCTGTCCAGGGTCACACCCCACGCCTGGGCCCTTGCGGGATACCATGATGTGATGATCCGGGGGCGGAGCATCCTTGAAATCCTGCCGGAGTGCGGGGTCCTGGCGGGTTTTGCCGTGTTGTTTTTTGCTGTCGCCCTGTGGCGGTTTCGGTTTGATTAGAAATCCGCCATGCCGAATTGCCTGGTCTCCGGGACCCTCCGGAACAGCCCGCCGATTTAAAACCATTTTTTTGGAACATAAAGCGACACGTCGGACTCTATACCGTGCAAACACCCTCTTGCGGAAAAGGGCCTGCCGCTGCCGGGCGTTTATTTTCTCAGCCCCCGGCATTGCCCCTTGATTCGATAAAACGTGAATAAAGACAGTTGGAGGAGAACATGGAAGCGCCCTTTAAATTAACACCCCGCAGTTTGACCGAACATTTTAGTCCCGCCTGGTTTGCCGCGGTGATGGGAACCGCCGTGATTCCACTTGCTATATCTTTCATGAAAAATACTTTGATAATTCCATTATCTTTTATTTTTATTACTTTTTCATTTATTATTTTTTGTCTTTTTCTCATTCCTTGGATAGCAAAATTTTTTCTCTACCCCTCTAATGTACGCAAAGATCTCAATCACCCGATCGCTTCAAATTTTTTTCCAACCATGCCGATCGCACTCATCTTGTTTTCATTGGATTTGCTGAAATTTCCGACTCTTTTTTTCAGTAAGGAATTGTCGTTAAAAATAGCCTATTTTTGCTGGCTAGTTGGTTCAGCAGGGATATATTTTTTGGGATTTATTATTCTTGTATATATTTTTAGGCACAATGAAATCAAACTCCAGCACGCAAATTTCGGCTGGTATATCCCGCCGGTCTCAAAACTGATCATACCGATTGCCGGATATGAACTGGCGGGACACTTCCCGGAACAGGCAGACTTGCTGCTCACCGTATCCACCGCGAGTTTTGGAATCGGTTTTTTCCTTTTTCTGTTTGTCGGTGCGGCCGTCTATCACCGCTATATTTATCACGAATTGCCCATGAGCCGTTTCGCCGCGACTTTTTTTATCGGAATCGCACCGTCAGCTATTATTTCCGTTATTCTCTTCAAAATGATGCACCTTTTTAACAGTCATCACCTCATGGGAATTGATTCGACCACCATGGCCACTCTGTGCACGTTTGGAATCATTTTCACCTGGGGCTTCGCTGTCTGGTGGTTCGTCATGGCCATCTTCGTCATCCTCTACTATTTGCGAAAAATAGAACTGCCGTACGCCCTTTCCTGGTGGGCGTTCACCTTCCCATCCGGCGCACTGTGCGTCTCTTCCGGCGTTGCCTGGAAGGCCTCTCAGATCGGTTTGATTTATAACGTCTACCTGTTTGCCGTGGCCTTCCTGCTGCTGGTGTGGACCGTGGTCTTCCTTCAAACGATGAAAGGGGTCTTGTCCGGGAACATTTTTGCGCCGGCCCATTAATTTTTAAGGGAATCGAAGAGTTCTTGCAGCGGGTCCCGGTAAGGGGCCACCACGGCCAGGTCCCCGGGCGGGACATCCGCGAGCCCCGCCTGCTGCATGAACTGTTGGGCGCTGCCCATGCTCTCCATCTGGGCCCGGATGGCGGCCTTGGCCTCGGCCGGCATGTTGGGGTCTCTCAAGGCCTCCTCCATCTGCCTCCTTCCCTCGGCCATCTCCCCGGAGGATTCTTCATAGGTTTCCCGGACGAGGAGGGCCGAAAAGGCCCGGAGGATGGCGGAGGTGGTGACTGCGAAGTCCTCGGGAGACCACCCCCTGTCTTCCAGATAATCGATCACCACCTGGGCCGTGACCTGGGCGTTCACATACCCGGCGGGATCCGACGCGTCGATATTCCCGTACTCCTTGAGGAGTTCCACGTAGCCTGGAAAGTCCCCCAGGAACCGCTCCACGTGGTTCGGGGTCAGGCCGCCCTGTTGGGAGAGGGCCGCAGGGGCCCAAATGAAGACAAGCAAGACCGCGCTCCACAACGCCGGATGTTTTTTCATGTTTTTCCCCCTTTGCATATGTCATCTCATCATGTGCCTCTTCAGAACAATGTCTCCAACTCCATTTCCTTCAACCTCGCAATCTCGTCCCGGAGCCGGGCCGCCTCTTCGAATTCCAGCTTTTCCGCCGCGTCGAGCATCTTGCCGGTGAGCTCCTCTATGCGCTCCTGGACCTGTTCGGGCGTCCGGTACGAGGGGCCCTCCTCGGCGATGGCGGGCGCCGCCACGTAGTCGGACTCGTAAACGGATTGCAGGATGTCCGTGATGCTCTTCCGGATGGTCTCGGGCGTGATGCCGTGCTCCCGGTTGTACTCCATCTGCAGGGCCCGCCTCCGCTCGCTCTCATCCATGGCCCGCCGCATGGACCCGGTCACGCGGTCCGCGTACAGGATGACCTGCCCGTTCACGTTCCGGGCGGCCCTCCCGGAGGTCTGGATGAGGGACCTTTCGGAGCGCAGGAAACCCTCCTTGTCCGCGTCCAGGATGGCCACCAGGGACACCTCGGGCAGGTCGAGCCCCTCCCTCAGGAGGTTGATGCCGACGAGCACGTCGAAGGCGCCCAGCCGCAGATCCCGGATGATCTCCATCCGCTCGATGGTCTTGATGTCCGAGTGCAGGTACCGCACCTTGACCCCGAGCTCGTCGTAATACTCGGTGAGGTCCTCGGCCATGCTCTTGGTGAGGGTGGTGACCAGGACCCTCTCCCCCTGGGCGACCCTCCGGCGGATCCTCTCCAGGAGGTCGTCCACCTGGTTCCCGGCGGGCAGCACCAGGAACTCGGGGTCCATGAGGCCCGTTGGCCGGATGATCTGTTCGGTGAAGGCGTCCGCGGTCTCCAGCTCGTAGGGCCCGGGGGTGGCCGACACGTAGATGAGCTGGTTCGCCCTTTCCATGAACTCGTCGAACTTCAGCGGGCGGTTGTCCAGGGCGGACGGGAGCCTGAACCCGTAGTCCACAAGCGTCTGCTTGCGCGAGCGGTCCCCGTTGAACATCCCGTTCAGCTGGGGTACCGTGATGTGGCTCTCGTCGACGATGACCAGGTAGTCCCTGGGGAAGTAGTCCAGGAGCGTGGGCGGGGGCTCGCCCGGGGACCTCCCGGTCAGGTGCCGCGAGTAGTTTTCTATGCCGTGGCAGTAGCCCATCTCGATCATCATCTCCAGGTCGAAGAGGGTCCTTTCCTCCACGCGCTGGGCCTCGAGCAGCTTGTCCATGGAGCGGAAGGCGGCCACCCGCTCCTTGAGCTCCTCCTTGATGTCCCCGATGGCCCGCTCCCTGATCTCCGTGGTGGTCACGTAGTGGGTCGCGGGATAGACCGTGACCCTGGATAGCCTCATCCCGGACCGGCCGGTCAGGGGGTCGATCTCCCGGATCTCCTCGATCTCGTCGCCGAAGAAACCCACCCGGATCGCCCTGTCCTCCTCGTGGACCGGGTAGATGTCCAGGACGTCGCCCCGGACTCTAAAGCGACCCCGGATGAACTCATAGTCCCCCCGCTCGTACTGTATCTCCACGAGCTTTTTGAGGACGTCCTCCCTCGGGTGCAGGGTCCCGGTTTCCAGGGTGAGGAGCATGTCGTAATAGGCCTCGGGGGAGCCCAGGCCGTAGATGCACGAGACGCTCGCCACGATGACCACGTCCTCGCGGTCCAGGAGGGAGCGCGTGGCGGCGTGGCGCATCTTGTCGATCTGGTCGTTGATGTGGGAGTCTTTCTGGATGTAGGTGTCGGACTGGGGTATGTAGGCCTCGGGCTGGTAGTAATCGTAGTAGCTCACGAAATACTCGACCGCGTTGTTCGGGAAAAACCCCTTGAGCTCCCCGTAGAGCTGGGCCGCCAGCGTCTTGTTGGGCGCGATGACGAGGGTGGGCTTTTTGACGGACTCGATCACCTTGGCCATGGTGAAGGTCTTGCCCGAGCCCGTGACCCCCAGGAGGATCTGACTCCTCAGGCCCCGCTCCACGCCCCCGGCCAGGTCCCGGATGGCCGAGGGCTGGTCCCCGCAGGGCTCGAACGCGGTCACGATCTGGAACTCGCGGCCGGAGGACCGTTTGCTTTCAGGTATCTGGGATTCTGGCTTCACTGGATCTCCGGGCGCCACGTGGTCCCTTCCGGGCCGTCTTCCAGCAGGATCCCCCGGGCCTTGAGCTCGTCCCGGATCTCGTCGGCCCGGGCCCAGTTCCTGTCGGCCCGGGCCTGCGCCCGCTCCTGGACCAGGCGGTCTATCTCGCCGGGATCCACGGCCGATTCCGTGTGGGTGATCTCCTGGAGAAACTCCGAGGGGGAATGCCTCAGGATGCCCAGGACCCCCGCCGCGGTCATCAACCGGTCGCGCGCCAGGGCCAGCTCGGCATCGAGCCCTTCCCCCTCCCCGGAGTCCAAAGTCCTGTTGATGCCCTTGACCTTTTCGAAGAGGAGGCCCACGGCGGCCGCCGTGTTGAGGTCGTCGTCCATGGCGGCGGTGAAATCCCGGATGAAGGGGTCCTCCGCATCGTCCGGGAGGGCCCCCCGGCCGACCTCCCCGCTGCCTTCGAAGGGGCCGATCCTGCGCTCCAGGCGCTCCAGGGTGCGGTAGATCCTGACGAGCCCGGACTGGACGTCCCGCACGGCGTCCCGGGAAAAATCGAGCGGGGTCCTGTAGTGCTTCGATATGAGGAAGAGCCGCAGGACCTCCGGGTGGACCTCGGCCAGGGCGTCCCGGATGGTCAGGAAGTTCCCCAGGGACTTGCTCATCTTTTCCGACTCCACGGTCACGAACCCGTTGTGCACCCAGTACCGGGCGAAGTCCCGGCCGTTTGCGGCCATGGACTGGGCCCGCTCGTTCTCGTGGTGCGGGAAGAGGAGGTCCTTTCCCCCGCCGTGGATGTCGAAGGTGGGGCCGAGATAGCGGTTGCTCATCACGGAGCACTCCATGTGCCAGCCCGGGCGCCCCGCCCCCCAGGGGCTCTCCCACCTGGGCTCCCCGGGCTTTGCGGCCTTCCACAGGACGAAGTCCATGGGGTGGCGCTTCTTCTCGTCCACGGCGATGCGGCTCCCGGCCTGCATGTCCTCGAGCTTCCGGCCCGAAAGACCGCCGTAAGGCCTGAAGGACTCCACCGAGAAGAACACGTCCCCATCCACTTCGTAGGCGTGGTTCTTGTCGATAAGGGTCTGGATCATCTCGATCATGTCCCCGATGTGCTCGGTGGCCCTGGGCTCGTGCTCCGGCTTCTCGATGCCGAGCCTGCCCATGTCCTCGTGGAAGGCGTCGATGAACTCCCGGGCGACCGCATCGGGCTCTTTCCCCAGTTTTTGGGCCCGGTCGATGATCTTGTCGTCCACGTCCGTGAAATTACGGACGTAGGTCACCTCGTAACCCCTGGCCCTCAAGTATCTCGAGAGGATGTCGAACACGAGAGTGGATCTGGCATGCCCAATGTGACAGAGGTCGTACACGGTGACCCCGCACACGTACATGCCGACCTTTCCGGGGTTCAGGGGCTCGAAGATCTCCTTTTTTCTGTGGGCCGTGTTGTAAAGTCTCACAGGCATGATTTCTCCTTGCGGAAACCGAGGCCATGCTGGGCCCGGTGACAGACTCCTTTACTCCTTAATGAGGCTGACGACGGCAAAGGCCTCCACGGCCTCGCCTCGTCCGCAGTATCCCAGGCCTTCCGTGGTCGTCGCCTTGACATTGACCCTCCCGGCCGGGACGTCCAGGATCTTGGCCAGCTTCTCCCTCATGCGGTCCATGTAGGGTGCGAGCCTTGGGCGCTGGGCCACCACCGTGACGTCCAGGTTGTTGACCGCAAAGCCTTCGGTTCGGGCCATTTCCATCACCGTGATCAGCATTTTCAGGCTGTCAGCGTTCAGGTAGGCGGGGTCGGAGTCCGGGAAGTGCCGTCCTATGTCGCCCTTCCCCAGGGCGCCCAGGACGGCGTCCATCACGGCGTGGGTGAGCACGTCCGCGTCCGAGTGCCCGTCCAGTCCCAGGTCGAACTCGACCTGGACCCCTCCAAGAACGAGAGGACGTCCCCGGACCAGCCGGTGGACGTCGTTCCCAAAGCCTATTCTAAACACTGTGCACGCTCCCTGATGGGGGAATGGACGTTAAACCTGCATCAGTGGCAGGAGCTGCAGTTCGAGCTCGTGCACCCGGAGCAGGAGGATCCGCCTCCCGAGGAGGGCGCGGAGTAAGTTCCATTGGATTTGAAACTGCAGGCGGAGAGGCGCCGCTCCACATCCTTTCCGTTGCACTCCGGGCATTCGACTTCGTCCTCCTTACCGAAAACGATGAACTCGAATTCCTTGTCGCACTTGTTGCACTTGTATTCATAAATCGGCATTTTAGTAATACTCCTTTCAGGATGGTTCTTTTTGCACTCAGAGGGCACTCCCAGGGCTGAAGAGCATCTCGTCCACAGCCTGGCACAGGATGTGCCCCACAAAGATGTGTGTCTCCTGGACCCTCGCGGTCACCGGGCTCTTGACCACCAGGGCCAGGTCCACCTCGCCCGCCAGTTTCCCCCCTTCGCCGCCAAGGAGTCCCGCGGTGTAGATGCCCTGATTTCGGGCGGCCCTGGCGGCCTCCACGACATTTCCGGAGTTGCCGCTCGTGCTGATGCCCAGGAAGACGTCTCCCTGCATGCCGATGGCCTTCACCTGTTTGGAGAAAACCTCGTCAAAGGAATAATCGTTTCCTATGCTGGTGAGGATGGAGGTGTCCGTGGTCAGGGCAATGGCCGGCAGGGGGGGGCGCTCCATCATGAACCGGTTGACGAATTCCGCCGCGATGTGCTGGGCGTCGGCAGCACTCCCGCCGTTTCCGCAGATCAGGAGTTTGCGGTCTTCCGTGAAGGCCTGCGTGATCCGCTGCGCCAGCATGATAATGGAGGACTTGTTGTGCTGAATGAAATCCTGCTTGACCCGGATGCTTTCCCTGAGCGCCTCTTCAATTTTGTCTTCCACAAGCCCTTCTCCGCACGGAACGGTTATCAAGATAATCCAATGCCCGCGTTTGTCAACACGACACCACGTCGAAACACGAGGAAATTCTAAGGGTTCTCATTTTCGGACAGCTCCGCCAGCTCGCGAACGGCGCTGGCGACGGTGCCCATCTCACGGTCCAGGATGGTCCGGACGTCCAGGAGCACCATGTCGTTTTCCACGCGGCAGATGACGGGAGGATCGTACGCCCTGAGCCACAACTCCATCCTGTAGGCGGACATGCCGCCCGGGACCAGGGCGAGGAGCCTGCTTGGCAGATCCAGGAGCGGCAGGGCCCCACCGCCCGTCTTGGAGCTCCCGTCCACGAGCCTCACGGAAAAGTTCTCGCCGGGAATCCTGCCTATCCGCCTCCGAAGGCCTGCCGCCTTGACTCTGAGGCTCCGGGTTGATTGGCAGATCATCCGCAGGGTCGGGATCTCCCGAACGGCCGCGGACTCGTCCCGGTAAAGTCGCAGGGTCTCTTCTAAGGCCACCAGGGTCAATTTGTCAATCCTCATGGCCCGGTTCATGGGATTCTTTTTGATCGCGTCCACCAGGTCCTTCCTACCCAGGATGATGCCCGCCTGGGGCCCACCCAAAAGCTTGTCCCCGCTGAAGGTCACGACATCCACCCCCGCGGCCACGACCTCCCGGACCGTGGGCTCCTTCATGAGACCGTAATTCGAGAGATCGATCAGGCAGCCGCTCCCCAGGTCCTCCATCACCGGGATGCCGCGCTCTCTTCCCAGGGCGACGAGCTCCCCTGTTTCGGGCTCGTCCGTAAAGCCCACCAGCTGGAAGTTGCTCCTGTGCACGCGGAGCAGAAGCCCCGTCTCCCCGGTGATCGCCCCCTCGTAGTCTCGAAGATGGGTCTTGTTCGTGGTCCCCACCTCGACCATGAGGGCCCCGCTCTTTCGCATGACGTCCGGTATGCGGAAGGCCCCGCCGATCTCCACCAGTTGGCCCCGGCTGACGATGGCCTCACGCCCCCTGGACAGGGTTTCCAGGCAGATGAGGACCGCGGCCGCGTTGTTGTTGACGACCATGGCCGCCTCGGCCGAGGTCAGCTCCTTGAGGATCTCCTCCACGTGGACGTACCGGCTCCCGCGGCTTCCCTCGTCCAGGTTGTACTCCAGATTGCTGTACCCCGCGGCGACGGCCCCGAGACGCTCGACCACCCGGTCGGCCAGGAGAGACCGTCCCAGGTTGGTGTGGACCACCACGCCCGAGGCATTGATGACATTTCTAAGGCTCGGCCTGTCCAGGACATCCAGTCGACCCGCCACCCTCTCCGCGACAGTCTCCAGGGCCAGGGCCTTTTCATCTACAACGGCGCCCTGCCGGATCCCCTGTCTGAGCTCGTCCAACTCGAGGTGGATGGCCTTGAGGATCAGGGAACGCGGATACCGCACGGACACCCCTGCCAGGGGTCCGCTCGCCTCAAGCCGGTCCACTGCGGGAATCTTTCGAAAAAGCGCCTGTTTTTCAGAGCCCATATGCTCAAACCTTTCGTGATTTTTCAGGGACAACTATAGGTGAGTTTTCCCCCCCCGTCAAATTGTAGGAATTCTTTGCGGGCTATCAAAATCCACTTGAATTCGAGAAAACAATGCATTATGCTGAAGGGTCTATGGTGGGTGTAGCTCAGCTGGTAGAGCACTGGGTTGTGGCCCCAGTTGTCGAGGGTTCGAGCCCCTTCACTCACCCCATAAAAAAGGTAGGAAACAAGGGGACTTAGCGGTCCCCTTTTTCATTTTCTGATCCAGTGTCACCGGAAGAAGAATTAATTTTGCATCTAACACTTATAACTGCTTAACACATGACAAATTCGAATTATATTGGAATTTCAACACCATATTTTCCCGTGTAAAATAATGCTAATTGATGGCATGCTTTTATATCGTAAAACGGAATTGAGTTACACATCTTATTTGTTTAAAGTAGACTTACTAAAATGACTATGTTTTTAATGGATTCAACATTCTGTTTTAACTAGACAATATTATATTTTAATTATAGCCGTCCACCATTTTGGGAATTGGAATATGTATTGCAGAAGGAGTTATAAACAAGCGAATCGCCTAACTTCAAAATAATAGAAAAACCACCGGACGATCTATGATCTCCAAAGGTTAATTTGTTCAAAGGGGAGTTGGAGGCGTTGCTTGAAGGCTTCTCAGGTGCGCAATTTTTCCAGGTTATTTTCATAACCGATAAATGCGACGGCTTGGGAAGCCAATTTTTTGGGAAATGGCTCTTCATTACAGCAAAAAATCATCATCAATTGACTCTTGTTGTCATTTATGAACCTAAACACAGCAAATTTGTGCACTCATTGTGAAGAGATATTTGAAGGAAAGCTTAAATGTCCCAAGTGCGGCAGTGAATCCTGTCAACCTCTGATGAATTGGGTAAAGCCCCTGGGCGCATTAAACGATAGAATTCTCAGAAGCAGATCCCTGCGAGACCGGGCAAACACAGATTTAAAAAAATTACGATAGTGGGTTCGTGGAGCAGGCACAAAGAAAAAAGCCGCGGGATCCCATACTGCCCCGACTGGTGGGGCTCCCCGAGATCCGGCGGCTTGGGGGTTGTGGGTAATAATCCTTACTTGAGCTTGCCCATGAGCTCCTCGGAGACTTCCTTGACCCCGGGGCGGCCGTCGAGTTCCACGATCCGGGGCTGCCCGTTGTTTTTCTGGGACTTGTCCTTAAAGTAGTTCACCGCGGCCATGGTGCCGGTCTCGGTGTCGTAGTAGATGTTGTGGCGTTTGTCGATGGCGCCCTCGTCCTGGTCGTCCGAGCGGGTGGTCAGATCGCCGCCGCAGACCCTGCACTTGCCGTCCTTGGGCTTGATCGCGTCGATGTTCACGTTGTTGGGGTGGTTGTTGTCGTTGGCGCACAGGCGGCGACCCATGATCCGTCCCTTGGCGATCTCCCTGGGGAGGACCATCTCGATGACGATGTGGAGATCGATGCCCTCGTTCTTCAGGGCCTTGTCCAGTTCCTGGGCCTGGGTGAGGTTTCTGGGAAACCCGTCCAGGAGCCAGCCGTCCTTGCAGTCGGGCTCCTTGAGCCGGCTGAGGATCATGGGGATGGTGATGCTGTCGGGCACCAGGTCGCCCCGGTCGATGTAGCCCTTGGCTTCCTTGCCGAGATCCGTCCCCTTTGAGATGTTCTCCCTGAAGATCACCCCGGTCTCGATGTGGGGGATGTTGAACTCTTCCTTGACAATGGCGCCCTGTGTGCCCTTGCCGCTTCCGTTCGGACCAAAGAATAGTATGTTCATTTTTCTCTCCTCGTTGTAGATGTCGGCAACGATCCCGTTGCACACGTTGTCCGGGCCTTGTTCCCAAAGGCGCGGCGCGCGGCCGTCTGCCAAGGCCCCTCTTGCAAAACGTGGGTGTTATATGGGAAATACCAATTTCTGTCAAGGGGTTACCCCCTTTTCAGAAACGCCTCCACGATGCGAAACCCCTCTTCGAGACAGAGGTCGCTCCTCATGGATTCCTTTTCCGTAAAACGCCCGGTATTGGAGGCGACAGCCAGCTCCCGCCTCCAGGCCCAGGCAAAGGGCGCGGGCTCGGGCGTGTGGGTCCTCCTGACGATCGGCGTGTAGTGGTCGCTGACCACCAGGACGCGGTAGTCCCACCCGCTCGCTTCAAGGCCCGCGAGGACCGGGCCCACGATCCGGGCGTCAAAGAGCTCAACGGCCTTCACCTTGTCCTCCACGATCCCGCTGTGCCCCGCCTCGTCAGGGGCCTCCACGTGCACGAAGACCAGGTCACAGGACTCCAGGGCCTCGAGGGCACCGGCCACCTTTCCCTCGTAATTTGTGTCCAGGAAACCCGTGGCCCCCTCCACCGGAATGGGGTGGAACCCCGCGTAGACCCCTATCCCCTTAATGAGGTCCACGGCCGAGATGACTCCTCCTTCCAGGCCGTGAAGGGACCGAAAGGAGGGCATGGCCGGGGGGCGCCCCTGACCCCAGGGCCAGATGGACGTGGCCGGGCTCAGCCCCTTTTTCCGCCTCTCCACGTTCACCGGGTGATCGGCCAGAACCTGCCAGGACCGGCGGATGAGCCTCACCACCGGGTCCGTGTCGCCCGTCGCCAGGTAAGGGGCCATGTCCTGCTCCAGGACGTCGTGGGGGGGGATGGTGGGCGCACCCTCGGGTCCGCCCGACCAGACGAGCAGATGCCGGTAGGCCACGCCCGGATGGATGGTGACGGCCTCATTTTCCAGCACCGGCTTGAGGCTCGCCACAAGGGCGCGCCCCTCTTCCGTGGAGAGATCCCCGGAGCTGTGGGTGGTGATGACGATCTCCCCGCCCGCGCGATGCTCCAGGGTCACCAGGTTCATGCGGAAGGCCACCTCTCCGTCCTTCAGGTCCACGCCCATGCTGGCCGCCTCCAGGGGCGAGCGGCCCGTGTGGTAGACCCTGGGATCGTAGCCCATGAGGGAGAGGTTGGCCACGTCGCTCCCGGGCTCCATGCCCTCGGGGATGGTCCGAACCCTCCCCATGCCGCAGGAGGCCACGCGGTCCATGTGCGGGGTGTGGGCGAATTCGAGGGGTGTGAGGCCTTTCAGGGTTTCCAGGGGGTAGTCGGCCATGCCGTCCCCCACCAGGATCACATATCTGGTCGATGATTTGTCAGGCATGGCGGCTCAATCGATTCCCGCTTCCACGCGGATCACCATGGCGGGCTGGATCAGGGTGTCCAGCTTTTCCAGTTCTGAAATGGCCCTGGAGACATTCCGCTCCAGGGCCTCGTGGGTCAGCATGACAACGGGGACCGAGCCCTTTTCGGCACGCCCTTTCTGGAGCACCGAGTAGAGGCTGATGTCGTTGTCCCCCAGGATTCCGGAAATCCGGCTCAGCACGCCCGGGCGGTCCAGGACGTCGAACCGGAAGTAGTAGGAGCACGTGAGCTCCTCGATGGGTATGATGTCGATCTCCGTCTCCTGCGGCCGTGCATGGGCCAGGGGTGGCATGAAGTGCTTCATGCCGTGGCGGATCTCCCGTGCGAGGTAAATGATGTCCGACGCCACGGCGCTCGCGGTGGGCTTGCGCCCGGCCCCGTGGCCGTAGTAGAGGTTCGGGCCCACAAAGTCGCCTTCCAGATAAATGGCGTTATAGGAGCCTTTCACATTGGCGAGGATGTGGTCGGCGGGGATCATGGCCGGGTGGACCCGCGCCTCCACACGTCCGTTGTGGTTGCGGGCGATGGCCAGGAGCTTTATCTGGTACCCGAACTCCGCCGCAAACCGGATGTCGTCGGGGGTGAGCCGGTCGATCCCCTCCCGGTGGATGCGGGAGAAGGCCGCGGGCACGCCGAAGGTGATGGAGATGAGAATAGCCAGCTTGTGGGCCGCGTCCATGCCGTTGACGTCCAAAGTGGGCGGGTCCTCGGCAAAGCCCAGCTCGATGGCCTCCTGCACGGCGTCCTCGTAGGACTTCCCCACGTCCGTCATGCGGGTCAGGATGTAGTTGGAGGTCCCGTTGAGTATCCCCATGATGGAGGTGATCCTGTTGGCGGAGAGCCCTCCCCTGAGGGAGCCGATGATCGGGATGCCGCCCCCCACGCTGGCCTCGAAGGCCAGGTCCACGCCGCAGCGCTCGGCCGCCTCGTAGATCTCCCCCCCGTGTTCCGCGAGGAGCGCCTTGTTGGCGGTCACCACGTGCTTGCCCTTCTCCATGGCCTCGAGGATGTACTCCCTGGCCTTGCCCACACCTCCCATGAGCTCCGCGACGATGTGGATCTCAGGGTCGTTGATGACCTCCATGGCATCCCGAGTCAAGATGGAAGGGTCCACATCGATGCCGCGGCCGGTTTCCGTGTCGAGGTCCGCAATGCGCCGCACCGTGATGTCCGCGCCCACCCGGTTGCGGATGAGTTCCCTGTTCCTGAGGAGGGCCTCCACCGTCCCGGCCCCCACGGTCCCAAAACCGATGATTCCCACGTTGACTCTGTCCATGAACAACTCCCGCAGGCCCGTTCAGGCCTGCCCAAAGACCTGCCGGATGCCTCGTATGGCCTGGTTGATCCTCTGGGGGTTTTCCACCAGGGCGAACCTGACGGAGTCGTCCCCGTACTCGCCGAACCCGATCCCGGGGGAGACGGCCACCTTGGCCTCCTGAATGAGTTTTTTGGAAAATTCCAGTGAACCCATCTTCTGAAAGGGCTCCGGGATGCGCGCCCACAAAAACATGGTGGCCTGGGGGGACTCCACCGGCCACCCCACCCGGTTGAGCCCGCTGACCAGGGCGTCCCTTCGCTCCCTGTAAATGTCCACAATCTCCCGGACGCACCCCTGGGGGCCGTTGAGCGCGATGATGGAGGCTATCTGGATGGGCTGGAACATGCCGTAGTCCAAATAGCTCTTGATCCGGCGGAGCGCCGCGACAATGTCCGGGTTGCCCACGCAGAACCCGACCCTCCACCCAGGCATGGAGTAGCTCTTGGAGAGGCTGAAGAACTCCACCCCGATGTCCATGGCCCCGGGGACCTCCATGAAGCTCGTGGGCCGGTACCCATCAAAGACCAGGTCCGCGTAGGCGAAGTCGTGCACCACCAGCATCTTGTGTTCGGTGCAGAAATCCACGATCTTCTCGAAGAACCGGCGGTCCACCACCGCCGTGGTCGGGTTGTGCGGGTAGGAGATGATGAGCATCTTGGGGCTCGGCCAGGTCTGCCTGGTGGCGTTGAGGAGGTCCTCGAAAAAATCCCTGTCCGGGCCGATGGGGATGCTCCGGAGGTCACCGCCCGCGATAATCACGGAGTAGGGGTGGATGGGGTAAGTGGGGTTGGGGGCGAAAACCACATCGCCCGGGCTCACCAGTGCGAGAACCAGGTGGGCCAGGCCCTCCTTGGCGCCCATGGTGGCGATGGCCTCGGTCTCGGGGTCGATGTCCACGTCCCACCGTCTCTTGTACCAGTCGGAGATGGCCAGCCTGAGCTTGCCGATGCCGGCCGACGCGCTGTACCGGTGATTCTGCTCCTTTTGGGTGGCCTCCACCATCTTTTCCACGATGTGCTTCGGGGTCGGGATGTCGGGGTTTCCCATCCCCATGTCGATGATGTCCTCGCCCTTGCGCCGCAGGTCCATCTTGAGCTCATTCACGATGGAGAACACGTAGGGGGGCAGCCGGCTCATCCTCCGGAACTCTTGCATGGCAATCCTCTCCAGTTCATCGCATACGAAAAGGACTCTTTTACCCCATGGACCGGAAAAAATCACGGAAAAATACAATGGGTCCGCCCTTTGGCGGTCTCCCATTCCGCTTCCCCGTGGAACTGTCTTGATGTTGGGAAAAATTGCTTATTTATTTGCAGGAAACTTGATAGTGCCCAAAATTAGTTTATGATAGGCACTCTATGCTATTTTTCCCCTCGGGCGGACCAATCCTTGCGTCATAAGAGCATGGTGAGCCCGACGGCCTGAACCTCTTGCAAAGGAGACCTGCACATGGAAGTCAGAGATCTGGTGCCGGATTATAGACTGGAGCACGCCGGCCTCCATCACCTGGGCAATGTCTACTGGAACCGATCCACCCCCGAACTGTACGAACACGCCGTGCGGCGCTACGAGGGGCAGATGGCCCACCTCGGGCCCCTGGTGGTCTCCATGGGGCAGCACACGGGCCGGGCGGCAAAGGACAAGTACGTGGTGGACGAGCCGGACACCACAAAGGATATCTGGTGGGGCAAGGTGAACGTGAAATACTCCCGGGAGAATTTCAACAGCCTTCACAGGAGGATGGCGGCCTACCTGCGAGGGAAGACCGTGTTCGTGCAGGACTGCTATGCCGGGGCCGACCTCCACTACCGGCAGGCGGTCCGGGTGGTGACGGAATACGCCTGGCACAATCTCTTCGCCCGGAACATGTTCATCCAGACGCCCAGGGACCGGGAGATCATCAGGAATTTTATCCCCGATTTCACGGTCATCCATTGCCCGAACTTCCACGCGGACCCGGACGACGACAGGACCCGAAGCGGCACCTTCGTGGCCCTGGATCTCAGCAGGAAGCTCGTCCTCATCGGGGGGACGGCCTACGCGGGGGAGATAAAAAAATCCATCTTCACGGCGCTCAACTTCCTCCTGCCCTCCAGGGACGTCCTCTCCATGCACTGCTCCGCCAACATGAGCGCGAACGACCCTGAAGACGTGGCCGTGTTCTTCGGCCTCTCCGGCACCGGCAAAACCACCCTCTCCGCGGACCCGGCGCGGCTCCTCATAGGGGACGACGAGCACGGCTGGTCGGAAAACGGCATCTTCAACTTCGAAGGGGGCTGCTATGCCAAGGTGATCCATCTGTCCAAGACCTCGGAGCCCGAGATTTTCGAGTGCACACGCCGCTTCGGCACCATCCTGGAGAACGTCTCCTTGAACCCCACCACCCGGCGCCTGGACCTGGACGACGCCGTCCTGACGGAAAACACCCGGGCATCCTACCCCCTGACGCACCTCCCGAACATCGTGCCTTCGCGCATGGCGGGTCACCCGCGGAACGTCATCATGCTCACGGCCGATGCCTTCGGTGTGCTCCCGCCCATCGCCCGGCTCACCGAGGACCAGGCCATGTACCATTTCATCAGCGGTTACACCGCAAAGGTGGCGGGCACCGAAAAAGGGGTGGTGGAGCCCACGGCCACTTTCAGCGCGTGCTTCGGCGCGCCGTTCATGGTGCGTCACCCCTCGGTTTACGCAAAGCTCCTGGCGCGAAAGATCAAGCAGCACGGGGTCGGCTGCTGGCTCGTGAACACAGGTTGGACCGGGGGGCCTTATGGGGTGGGCTCCCGCATGGGAATCGGGCACACCCGGGCGCTCCTGAACGCCGCCTTGAACGGCGCCCTTGAAAACGTGCCCACGCGCCGGGACCCGCTCTTCGGGTTCCAGGTCCCCACGGAGTGCCCCGGGGTCCCCGCGAAGATCCTGGATCCCAAAGGGACTTGGACGAGCCCCGAGGACTATGAATCCCGGGCGCGGAGGCTTGCCGTCCTTTTCAGGGAAAACTTCGAGCAGTTCAGGGACCAGTCCCCGCAAAGCGTCTTGGAGGCGGGCCCCAATCCGGGTTGACGACATGGGGGGGCCCGGACCGCCCTCCGCCCCGCCCTGAAATCCCGATGGGCGGAAGCGGTTCAGCCGTCGGCGCATCCGCCCCCAAAAACACGGGTGGGCATACGGGATCGGTGGTTTTCAGCCGGAGGGGTCCTGTCCGTGTGTGGGGTGTGAAGCGCTGTCCAGCATTTTCTGCACATTTTTGAAATACGGGAGATGAGGCCGCATGTACTTGAAAAGGATCCGGCTGAGGATGTACATGGGGATGAATGTGAAGGCATAGCCCACGCCGTCCGCGAACAGGAAGGAGAGAGGCGGCGCCACGGGGAAATCCACATCCGCAAAGCGTGAACCCAGCCATCCCATGGCAAAGGGCAGAGGCCAGAGGATGCCCGCGCTGTAAGCCGCCATGGTGAAAAATTTCCTGCCCCAGACATCCGTCGCCTGCTTGTTCAGCGCTTTGTAGCTCTCCTTGTCCCCGACATGAAGCGCCGCCATGGAGAGCCTCTGTTTTTCCGCCGCCTCCGCTGTCATCTGGTCCACAAAGCGCTTGTTGAATTTCAGTGCCAGGGAGACGGAAAACTCACCGGCGATCACGCACAGGAGGGACAGAGTGAAGGTACCGATCATGAAGTTATGGATCGGCGTGTCCGTCAACCTGTAAAAAGAAATCAAAAACAGGTCTACGGCGACATAAAGGCTGTGAAGGATGCTTTCCATACATCGCCGATATGCGGTCGGCACCTCCCCGGAACCACACGGAACGCAGGTCCCATGCGCTCCGTGGCGACCCGCGCCCAGGGGCCAGGCGGAAATCCAGGGCCGGGGAGCTGAAGGTTGAGTCGCCCCCCGGCCTTTTGTCTTTCAAGCGATCCTGTTTTCAGCCGAAAACAGGATTTTTCATATATCTGGAAAATACCACGGGCTTTTACAGCATCGCAATTCCAAAAAAACCTCTCAACGTGTACCGCAGGCCGATGTAGAGGGCCAGAAAGATGAAGATCCCCTTGAGCACCTTTTCCGGGATGTACTTTCCCGTCCTGGGGCCGATCATGGATCCGACAAAGATGCCTATCAACTCGGCCCCGATCATGGGCCAATAGACCATGACCCCTTTCAAGACCATGAAGTTGAAGATGGCGAAAATCATGCCTATGAGCACGGAAAGCGCCGATGTGCCGGCCACCACGAACATGGGGAGGCCCACGATGCTGGTGAGAAAGGGGACGTAGAGAAAGCCGCCGCCCACACCGATGAAGGAGGCCAGGGCCGAGATTAGAAAGCCGCCTACAAAAGCCCACATGGGGCTGAAGCTGAAGGTCTGGCCGAAGAAGGAGATCTCCGTCTTGACCAGGCTCCACTTCACGGTCGTCACGCCCTGCTCCGCGATGTCGGCCTTGGTCTTGATGGCGTCCTCAAAGGCCTTGGCCGCGGCCTTTGACTGCTTTTTCTTCGCCTGGCCCCTGGGGGTCATTTCGTAGATCATGAAACCGCCGATCACGAAAACCACCAGGCCGAACCACCCCTGGTACTGGGAGAACTTGATCTTACCGGCCGTGGTGAAGACCACGAGCAGTGTGGCCAGCAGGGCGCCGAGCCCCAGGAAAAAACCCAGGGAGGCCACCAGCCGTTTCTGCTTCCAGTAGTTGAAACTGGAGACCAAGGCGGAGAGCCCAACCAGCCACTGGTTGGAAACCCGGATGCTGTCGGTGATCGCCTTGTTGAGGGCCGGGGAGGTGTCCTTGAAGGTTTTGGCATAGGCCCCCAGCCCGAAGATGGTGATGTGGCCCACGCCGGCCATGATGCCGCCGAAGGCCCCGACGGTGGAAAAGATCCACCCCACCCAGATGGCCCACAGGAACCCCACGATCGGGTTGATCTTCGGCGCCCCCGGAATCCCCATGAAGCCTTGCTCGGACTCGGGGTTGATCTGACCCGGCCCCGTCCCCCGGGGGGCCTGGGCAATGGCCTCTTCCAGGTTCATGCCGTAGGCCGGGCCGACCGTGGCCAAGGGCACCGCGGCCATGCAGAAAAAGAGCAGCAGAACGGATATCGGTTTACAAAAGAATTTCATTTCTCTCCTCCACAAGGTTTGACAACCACGGGCGAAACTCATAGCAGTCCTCCTCCTTTCAAAAGTCACATACCCCACCCCGCCAAAACAAAAAGGCACCGCTGAAACACCCCCTCTGCTCAATCAAATCCAAGCCACAAAATGTCCATCACTAGGGGCGGATATTAAATCGACCAGCAGAAGGAGTATTTTTTAAAAAATCAAAAAGAGCAACAAAAAAATATTTTTGAAATACGGATTCATATTTCAAAATGTTTTCTATTGACAGTTCATGAATTGTCTCATAATTACATCTGAGCCTGATGACGAGGTTTTTGTTTGAAAATGATAGAATACTATCTTTGCAGTATGAATTACACTGAATCCATTGTGTCTATTTTGATACAAGGTTATGTTTCTATTTATTCTACTTTTACAGTATGATATTTTTTCTTTTACCATTTGAGATCTGGATTAATCCCAACCACAAGCCATTTTTTTCGAGTGCGCAAATTTTTTAATTATAAATGAGCAATTTTTCACAAAATCAAACATTCCGCGGAACAGCGGGGACTGGCGACCGCCGGAGGCGGAAAATGGTTAAAAAAGGCAGTGTATGGATGGAAATTGTAAAATAAAAACGTCTTCCATTCAGAAATGTGCAGGAGGAAATGACTGATGAAAAAGGTTGTCCACACGCTCTGTTTCATGTGCTCCGTGCGCTGTCCGATCCAGGTGGAGGTAGAGAACGAACAGGTGATCCGCATACGGGGAAATCCGCACGTCCCTGCCATGAACGGCGGCGTCTGCCCCAAGGCCGCCGCTGCGCTGGGCTGGTTGAACGACCCCCAGAGGATCCAGTCCCCCCTCATACGCACCGGCGAGCGAGGGTCCGGACGGTGGAAGCGCGTGTCCTGGAGCGAGGCCCTGGATTACACAGCCGATCGGTGCAAGGACATCTTTGACAAGCATGGGGCCAAAAGCTCGGTCTACTGCGAACGCGCGAACCTCATATCCGACATCTCCAAGTCCTTCCAAAAGGCCATCGGCTCGCCGAACCACTTCACCCACGACACTGTCTGCAAGGGATCCATCAACACGGCATGCCGCTCGATCATCGGATACACGGACGGCCAGATCAATGCGGACTGGTCCAACACTCGGCATGTGGTCCTCTACGGGCGGAACGTCTTCGAGTCCGTGGAAGTCAAGGCCATGAACAGCCTCATATCGGCTATGGAAAAAGGCGCAAAGGTCACCTACATCGACCCGCGCGTCTCGGTCACGGCGGCCAAGGCCACTGACTACAAGATGATCCGCCCGGGTGGGGATCTCGCCTTCAACTACGCCCTGATCAACACCATCATCCGGGAAGGCCTCTACGACGTCCCATATGTGGAACGCTGGGTCAAGGGTTTTCAGGAGCTGTGCAGCCTTGTCGATTCCTACACCCCGGAGTGGGCGGAGCCCGAGACCGGCATCCCCGCCGCGGACATAGTAAAGCTCGCCAGGGAGTTGGGCCGATCCAAACCGGCCGTGGCCTTTCACTACGGCTATCGCGGCTCCCACCACCCCACGGAGACTTATTTCAGGCGTTCCATCATGATCCTCAACGCCCTCATGGGCAGCATCGAGTCCCCGGGAGGCATCTTTATCAAGAAGGGACTCAAGGACGCGGGATACCCTGCCGGGCTCAAGACGTTTTCGTCCCAACAGTTCCCGGAGATGGAGGACAAGCGCCGCTTCGACGGCTGCGGCCAGGACAAGTTCCCCATCGCCGACCCGGCCCATGGGGTGGGGTTCATGTTCCCCCACGCGGTTCTCAATGAAGACCCTTACCCGATCAAGGTGCTGTTCGCCTTCCGCTACGACCCGCTGCTGTCCAACCCGGATTACAACACCAACCTGAAGGCTCTTCAGAAGCTCGATTTCATCGTGGCCAGCGACATCAACTTTGGGGGGACCACGGCCCTCGCGGACGTGATTCTTCCGGAATCCTTCTTCCTCGAGCGCTCGGACCCGCTCCAGATGGGCTCCAGCCTCAAGCCGGCGATCAACCGCCGAATCGCCTGCGTCCGGCCGCGGTACGACACAAAACCCATGTGGTGGATCGTCAAGCAGCTGGCTGATCGCCTGGGGGTCGGCCAGTATTTCCCCTTTGAGACAGCCGAGGACATCTGGAATTACCAGCTGGCGGACCTGGACATCCAAATCGAGGACTTCGACGCCACGGGTTTTGTTTCCCTGAGCGACAAGGCCATCTGGTGGGATCGCGAGGACGGGATCAACTTCAAGACCCCGTCGGGCAGGATCGAGTTTGTCTCCGAACTCATGGAGAGCCACGGGTATCCGTCCCTACCGCCCTACGAGCCGCTGGACTCTGAGGAGGGGGCCTTCCGGCTCATGTGCGGGCGTTGCGTGGCGCACACCAATGTGATGACGCAGAACAACCCTTACCTCAACCACCTCGTCCCGGAGAACCCGCTCTGGATCAACGTGAATCGCGCAAGGGAACTCGGCATCGCGGACAAAGACGCCATCGAGGTCGAATCCAAGGCGGGCAAGGCCGTCATGCGGGCCTTTGTGACGGACAGGATCCATCCCGAGGCGGCCTTCATGCTCCACGGCTTCGGCCACAGGGAGGTCGAGAGCAAGCGCAGTTACCGGAAAGGGGCGCCCGATGCCCTTTTCCAGTCGCGTCTGGTCGACAAGGTGGGTGGCAGCCCGGCCCTGGACCACAACTGGATCACCGTGAGAAAGATCTGAGGAACTCACTTCTTTGGGAGGATGGATTTAATGGGCGATTACATCATCACCACGAACCCGGACCGCTGCATCGCCTGCCACGCGTGCGAAATAGCGTGCCAATCCGAACACAACATGCCGCTCGAGGCAACCCTGGGCAAGATCGTCATCCTCGGCCCGAAAATGGTGGACAACGTCCCCAGGATGACCTCCGTTTTTGTTGCATGTTTCCAGTGTGAAAGGGCATGGTGCATGGAGGCCTGCCCGACCGACGCCATCCGGCGGAGGGAAAAGGACGGCCTCGTCTACATCCTGGAAAACCTGTGCGTGGGGTGCAAGGCCTGTATTCTGGCATGCCCCTGGCACATCCCGCAGTGGAACTCGGAGACCGGCAAGGTGGTCAAGTGCGACCTGTGCATGGATCGCATCGACGCGGATGAGGAACCGGCCTGTGTGTCGGTGTGCCCGACCAACGCGCTGCGGTTCGGGAGACCCGGATCCCTCTCCAACGCGACCCGGGAAACTTATGCATATGGACTGCTCGAAAAACAGATTTCCGCGTCATAGGTCTGGAAAATGACGGCGAAACCAGCGACCTTTCCCAAGGGAGGGGTGCATCCCAGGGAAAACAAGGAACTTACCAACACGCTGCCCATCGAGAAGATGCCTTATCCGACCAAGGTGTCCCTGTTTCTCAAGCAGCACGTGGGGGCCCCCTGTGAGGTGTCCGTGCCTCACAGGAACCAAGAGCCCGCGGAACCCGACATCCTTTTTGCCCACGGGCACGCGGGCTCGCTCTTTCGGCTCCTGGTGGACAAGAAGGACAGGGTTCGGGAGGGCGACAGGGTCGGGGAGATGGGTTCCCGCCTGGGGGCCGCCCTGCACGCCAGCGTCAGCGGAACGGTCGACGGGGTGGAAAAGGTCGAGCACCCCCAAACGGGAAAGGCCCCGGCCCTGATTATTCGGACCGACCCGGAAGCCGAATCCATGAAACCCGAATACACGCTTGTGGACTGGCGGGATCTTTCACGGGGGGAGATCCTCGAACGCATAGCAGCCGCGGGCATCGTGGGCCTCGGCGGCGCCGGTTTCCCCGCAGATGTCAAGCTCAACGTAAAAAACGGCGTCAAGCTGGACACGCTCATCCTGAACGGGGCCGAGTGCGAGCCCTACATAACCTGCGATCACCGCGTCATGGTGGAGTCTTCCCGGGAGATCGTCGAGGGGGCCAAAATCCTGCTGACTGTCCTGGGGATCACCCACTGCGCCATCGGCGTGGAGGACAACAAGCCGGACGCCATCGAGGCCTTGAACGAGGCTGTCTCGCGATCGGGCCGCGAGGACGGCCTCACGGTGGACGTCCGTCCCCTGGCGGTCAAGTACCCGCAGGGATCGGCCGACCAGATCATGCAGAGCATCACCGGTCGGGTCCGGCCCTCGGGTCAGCGTTCCTCGAGCATCGGCATCATCGTGCAGAACGTCTACACGACCAGGAAGGTTTATGATGCCGTGGCCATGGGAAAGCCTCTCGTGGAAAGGGTGATCACGGTCACCGGGCGCGGGATCGCCCGGCAGGCGAACCTGTGCGTCAAAATAGGCACACACCTTTCCGAAATAGCCGACTACCTGGGAGGCATCAGGGGGGATCTCTGCAAGGTGGTGGTGGGCGGCCCCATGATGGGGTTCGCCGTGTCCGACCTGGACGTCCCGGTCACCAAGACCACTCCGGGCGTGCTCTTCCTGACCTCCGACGAGGTGAACGCTCAAGCCTACGGCCCGTGCATTCGATGCGGCTTCTGTCTGGACGCCTGCCCCATGGGACTGGAGCCGAACCTCATCGGTCTGTATGTTGAGGCGGGCAAGGGCGCCGAGACCGAATCCTTCGGATTTCTGGACGACTGTTTCGAGTGCGGAAGCTGCGCCTATGTCTGCCCGGCCAAGCGCCCGCTGGTGCAGTTCATCAGGCTTGCCAGGCTGGAAATCGAACAGGCCAGGAAGCTCAAGGAGGCCAGGAAGCAAAAGGGGCAATCGGAATGATGTCGAAGCATCGCCATTTCGCCGGCGAGAAACCATGTCAGGAGTTGGCCGGGCATCGCATGCTGGTGTCGGTTTCACCCCACGTGAGGGATGACACGACCGTGGCCCGGATCATGTGGACCGTGGTCGGCTGCCTCATGCCGCCGCTAGTCCTTTCGGTGTTCATCTTCGGACTTCGAACCCTGATCATCACCGCGGTCAGCGTGGCCGCCTGCACGGCCACCGAAGCCCTCTCCGAAAAACTTCTGGGACGGCCGGTCACGATTCGAGACGGCAGCGCCGTCATCACGGGCTTGCTGCTCGCCTACGTCATCCCGCCGGGGGTCCCCCTGTGGATGCCCATCCCGGGGGCGGTCATGGCCATATTCGTCACCAAGGTCCTCATGGGAGGCCTCGGCTTCAACATATTCAATCCCGCCCTGATCGGCAGGGCCTTTCTGGTGGCGACCTATCCGGTGGCCATGACCACGGCCTGGCTGGAGCCGATCCGGGACTGGGGCGTTTTAAGGCTCATGGACCCAGGGGTGGACGCCGTCTCCTCCGCCACGCCGCTCTATGTCCTGAAGCATTACGGCATGGCGGCGCTCCTCGAACAATTCGGGTCCCGGGTCTCCGTGTACACCGACTTCTTCACGGGTGTCATGCCCGGTTGCATAGGCGAGACATCGGCCCTTTTGCTCCTGATAGGGGGTCTGTTTCTGATCTACAAGCGCCTCATCAACTGGCACATCCCGGCGTCCGTCATTTTCACGACGGGCGTCCTGACGTGGATTTTCGGGGGCGAGCGCCTGTTCACGGGGGACCCCATCCTGGCGGTGCTTTCAGGCGGCGTGATCCTCGGCGCCTTTTTCATGGCCACCGATTACGTGACCTCCCCGAATGTGCGCTCCGGGCAGATCTTCTTCGGCATAGGCGTCGGAGCCCTGACCGTGCTGATCCGCCTCAAAGGGGGCTATCCCGAAGGGGTCTGCTATGCCATCCTGCTCATGAACCCGCTGACTCCGGCCATCGACCAGTGGTTCAGGCCGAAGCGGTTCTCCCAGGGGGCGGTCCAATGAGAGAGATCCTCAAGATAACCATCGCCCTCACGGTCTCGTGCCTGCTGGCGGGCCTGATGATCGGTGTGACGTTCATCTTCACCGCCAGGGCAAAGCAGCACAACGAGCTCCTCAACACCCGAAAGACCATGCTAGGCCTTTTGGGGTACGGCAGCCACAGGCCCGCGCCGGAGGATCTCACGCTGCACCAGGTCCACCGCTACATCGTCAGGGAGGGCGACACTCTGCGCGTGGGGTACCTGGTTCCCGTGCGGGGAAACCCCCGCAAGGGCTGCGCGTTCGTCGTGCTCGACCTCGAGGGGGGCTTTCTCGAGCAGCACAGGCTGAAGCTTGCGCCCGAGGAGGCCCTGGACGCCGAAGACAGGAAAAAGGCCCTCCTGAGCGCCTTGAAGGGCTCCACCAAGGTGGAGTTCGCCGACACCATGATCATCGCGTGCCTGGGCGGGGAGCGCACGGCCTATCTCCTGCCGGGCGAGTTCCCCGGGTTCAAGACCTTTATCAAGGCCGTCGTGGCCCTGGACGCCGACTTTCGGGTACTGGGCCTGGAGGTGATCGAGCACGAGGAAGACCCCGGCCTTGGAGGGGAAATCACCCAGGACTATTTCAAAAACCAGTTCATCGGCAAGTCCTTTGAGAAACTCAAGAACCTCCAGGTGATCAAGGAGCCGCTCCCGGAAGAGTACCGGCGGGTTCTCGAGTCCATGGGCTCGGGAAGCGATCTCCCGGCGCGGGAGTCGGCCGAGATTCACAAAACGTATCAGGACAAGGACATCCATGCGCTGACCGGGGCCACCATCTCCAGCGCCGCGGTGACCAACGGCGTCAAGGCGATCACCAGAAAGTTCGCCTACCGCCTGCGCATACTGGACGAGGCCCTGGCCGCGGGCAACGTACCGGTGCTCTTTTGATCCTGTTTTTTTGAGGTCTGTGCCATGCCGGCAACCACCAAAACGAATCTTCAGCTGGTCGTCAACGGCCTGCTCAATGAAAACCCCATTTTCCGCCTGGCCCTGAGCATGTGCCCGGCCGTCGGGATCAGCACCACGGTGGCCAACGGCTTGCTGCTGGGGGTGGCCGTGCTCTTTGTCCAGGTCTTTTCGAGCTGCACCATCTCGCTGATCAAGAACCACATCCACCCGCGAATCCGAATCCCCACCTACACCCTGACGATCGCCACGTGGGTCACGGTGATCGACCTGCTCCTGGCGGCCTACCTGCCCGCGGCCTACCAGGCCATGGGCATCTTCGTGCGACTCATCGTGGCCTTTGCCATCATCACCATGCGTCTGGAGGTTTTCGCCTGCCGCAACACATTGACCGCCTCCTTCTGGGACGGCATCGGCATGGGGTTCGGCTTCATGTTCGGCATGGTGGTCCTGGGCGCGGTGCGCGAGGTGCTGGGCATGGGGACCTTTCTTGGCTATGATGTACTCGGGTTCAGGCCCATGCTCTTTTTCGTGCTCCCGGCGGCCGGATTTTTCCTGGTCGGCTTCATGATGGCCGTCTTCAATTACGCGGAAACGGTCTACCACCGCCGAGCCAGGCGGGCCGCGGCGGTCCAGGCGGGGGTGGTGAAATGAAGAAGGGTCGTGCAGCGCTCAGTCTCTTTTTTCTGTCGTGTGCCGCAGCGCTCCTTATCGGCGGGTGCAACAATCCAAAATTCATAAAAAAGGCCGAGTTCCATGGGACCCACCTGATTGTCCTGACCTTTGCCGGGCCGGTGGATCCGGAATGGGGTGAAAACAGCGCCAGTTTCAGCGTGAACGAAAAACCCGACCCGGACATCCTCCTGGAGGTTCGAGGCGTCACCCTGAGCCCTGACAGGACCCGTTTGACGATCGAGCTCGCTGATCCAATAAACCAGGATCAACCCCACCAGGTGGTTGCCAGGGACATCCTTTCACAGGGAAAGGACCTGGGAACGCAGTCCGTCACCGTGGCCCGGCCCTACCTAGGGTACCTGTTCAGTATCTTTCTGGGCGCTCTGCTCATCCAGAACTTCGTGTTTTCCAAATACCTCGGGCTCTGCGTCTTTTTCGGGACCTCTCAGAAAAAGACCACCGCGGTGGGGATGGGGATCACCTTCACCTTTGTCATTGTCTTCGCCTCCTTGATGTCCTGGTTTTTTTACCAGTTCATACTCAAGCCCTATCGACTCGACTACCTGCAGATCATCGTGTTCATCGGCCTTGTGTCGCTGACCGTCCAGGCCGTGGACACCATCCTGCGCAAAATCAACCCGGCCCTGTTCAAGGCCTTCGGCGTCTACCTGGTGCTCGTGATCGCAAACTGCATCGTCATCGCCGTCCCCCTCATCCTGGCGGACAACGAGTACGGCGTCTTCGAAAGCCTGATGCTGGCCCTGGGCGCCGGGCTGGGTTTTCTCCTGGCCCTGTTCCTGATGTCTTCTGTCCGCGAAAGGCTCGATCTGGCTGATGTCCCCGTCTCCTACCGGGGGCTTCCCATAGCCTTTATCGTGGCTGGTCTCTTTGCGCTGTCGTTCATGGGTTTTTCGGGCATGTCGATCTTTTAGCGGATGCCCATGGATAACTTTATTTCAGGCACCCCTGGTTTTCCTGGAGGTTTGAAGGAGAAACAAAAAAATGGATCCTCTGGTTATCAAGCTCGCACTCGGGGGTTTGGCCCTGCTGGCCGCCATCGGGCTGTTTTTCGGCATCGGGCTCGCCCTCGCCGCCCACAAGTTCGCCGTGGAGGTCAACCCCAAGGTGGAGGCGGTCAAGGAGGTCCTGGCAGGCGCCCAATGAGGGGGCTGCGGCTTCGCCGGGTGCGAGGCCTATGCCGAGGCCGTGGTCACGGACCCGGATGTCCCGCCCAATCTGTGCTTTCCCGGTAAGTCCTCGACCGCCGAGGCCGTGGCCGCCATCACGGGCAAGCAGATGGGGGCCGTCGAGGACCTCGTGGCGGTCGTGCACTGCGCCAGATCGCTCCGGAAAAATTATCAGAAATACGAATACATCGGGTACGAGATCTGTTCAGGGGCCAACCTGGCCTTCGCAGGCCCTACGGACTGCCAGTTCGGGTGCGTGGGCTTCGGCGAGTGCGCCGGCGCCTGCCCGTTCCACGCCATCACCATGGAAAACCATTTCCCGGTGATCGACGAGAACCTGTGCGTGGGGTGCGGCAGATGCGTCAACACCTGCCCCAAGGGCCTCATCACCCTGATCCCCAAAAAGGCCCGGGCGGTCGTGCGCTGCAGCAGCCGGGACACCGCGAAAATGACCCACCAGATCTGCGCAGCGGGCTGCATGCACTGCCTTTCCTGTGTGCGGGCCTGTCCCGCGGAGGCCGTGTCCCTGGTGGACGGCGTCATCCGAATCGACCACAAGAGGTGCGTGGACTACGGCCCGCAATGCAAGGAGGCCTGCGTAAAGGCCTGTTTCATAGTCCATGCAATTCAACCCTTTCACCAGAGCCCCTTGTACCAGGTGGAGGAAAGACGCGAGCCCACGGAACAAGAGGCCCTGGCCCTTTAGTTTTTCGAGGTGTCGAGCATGTCGAAGTATTCCAGTTCCCGCCGGTTGGATCGCCGGTCTTTCCTGAAGTTCTCGGGACTCCTGGGCGCGGGTATGATCCTGGCCCCGACTCTCCCAGCGAGCGAGGCCGTGGCCTTCGGCCGGGGGCGTTTCAGGGTGACCCGGACGCATTTGATGATGGGCACCTTCGCGGCGATCACCGTGATCGGCCCCTCCCGGGACGAGGCCGACGAGGCCGTGTCCCTGGCATTCCACGAGATGGAGCGGACGGCGCGCCTCTTCGACCGGCACAGGGAGGACTCACCCATCGGGGTTCTGAACAAAGAGGGCCGCGCGGTCGACCTGGACCCCGAGGTCACGGCGCTGCTCGAGCGGTCACTGCGGCTGGGGGAGAGGACCCGCGGGGCCTTTGACATCACGGTCAAGCCGGTGGTGGACCTCTACAAGGCCGCCTTCGAATCACGACAGGCGCCCCCGGACCGCGCGCAGGTCGAACGAGTCCTGGAACTCGTGGACGCCGGCGCCGTGTGCATTCAGGGACGTGACGCCCGTTTCGCACGGGACGGCATGGGCGTGACACTGGACGGGATCGCCAAGGGTTACGTGATCGACCGGGGCATGGAGGCCCTGAAGCGCCGGGGCGTTCGACACGCCCTGATCAATGCGGGAGGGGACATACGAGCCACGGGCGGACGAGGCCGCTCCCGCCCCTGGCGGGTGGCCGTTCAGAACCCCGACAAGGGCAAGCCTGTGTTGCAGACCTTTGCCATACAGGACGGCGCTGTCGCCACCTCGGGCAATTACGAGGTGTACTTCGACAGGGAAAAGCTGTTCCATCACATCATCGACCCGCGTTCCGCCCTCCCGGCCCGTGAAAGCCGGAGCGTCACGGTCCTTGCCGCCGACGCCGCCCTGGCCGACGCGCTCTCGACCGCGGTTTTCGCGGCCGGGCCGAGATACGGGAAAACCCTGGTGGAGGCCCTCCACGGGGCCGAGTGCCTGGTGGTGACCGCCGGCGGCACCCGGATCCCTTCCAGCCGCTGGCCGTTGGACGGCAGGCTGCACCCACAGGTGAACACGCCGTCATGAGCTGGTGGAGTCTCCTTCTGGGGTTGGGGGTCCTTGTGGCCGTCAGCCTGGCATGGTTCGCCGTCACTTACTGGCTCAACCCCCACGTGGCCGGGCCGGACGGCGAGGCGCGCGTGGTCGGGTCCTGCGGCGACGTCATGGAGATCCGCCTCAAATTCAAGGACGGTTGCGTCATGGAGGGCTCCCCCTGGACCAACGGGTGCGTCCACAGTTTCAACTGCGTCTGGGCCGCTGTGAATCTCGCCGGGGGGAAGACGCCCGAGGAGATACTCGACATCGATGCGATCGACATACGAGAGGCCGTCGGCGGCCTGCCCCGGGACCACTGGCACTGCGCGGCCCTGGCGGCCGAGACGCTCCACGCAGCCGTTGACAGCTACATGCGGGCGGGCCTCAAGCAGTCCAGGGTCCGGGCGGCCTGAATCCGGAGCCCGGATGCCTTTTCAGTTTCTCAACAGAACCGCAAGGTGGGTCATGTCCGTGCAGCCGCTCTCCGCCAGAAGCCCCAGGGCATAATCCCTGAAGCCGTCGTTCGGCTCCACCGTCTTCGTGAACGAGTAGACGAGCCTGGTGACCATGCCCGCGTCGAAATCATCTCCGTGCCGCGCGGCCATGCCGATCATGTAGGTCTTGAGCATGGCGAAATTCACGACCATCAGGACGAAGTTGTCATAGAGGGCGCGGCCCTGCCGGAGGCAGAAATCGTGGTGCAGCAGGTAGTTGACGAGGTAGTTTTCCAGCATGAAGCCGCTGTGTTCGAGAAAGGGGAGATAAAAAAGGTCGTGGGCCGAGTCATACCGTCTGAGGACGGAATCGTCGAAGACCTGCGCGCTTTCGTACCCAAGCCCGGCGAAGCAATCCCTTGCACAGTTCTTGAAGACCTCCGTTTTCACCGCGGGCATCAACTCGTCATGAAGCCTTCGCACGAGCTGGAGCTGCAATCCGCTCATCACCGGACCGCTTTCGATGAGGCCGGTGAGTCCGCCGGCATCCACTAGACACGTAAACTCCTCCACCAGGTGAAGGGTGCCTTCCGGCCCCTGAACAGCAACCCTCTCCAGGAGGTACCCGAGCGTCAGGAGGCGCTGCCACAAGTCGTGTTTCCTGTCCTTCAGGATGGAAAGCGCCGCATCCCGCAGGACAACACCGGCCTCTTCGATCTCCCGGGGCGCCGCCGGCTCGACCGAACGGATGCCGGGCGCCTGGGGTTCAAGGGGGGATTCGACGAGCTCGATTCCGCCTGGGGGCCCGAGGGCCAGGCGCGCGATCTCCGGGCACGCCATGGAGGCGGAGACGTCGATCCGGCCCTTTTTGGCCCGCAGGCGCCGGGGGAAGAGGGCGCAGGCGTCGGGCAGGTATTCCTCACCCAGCTCGGCGTGGATCCGGCAGAGCCGATCCGGGGTCAGGAAGGGGCACTTGTCGCCCTTCCGCAGGATCCTGGCGTATCGGGAGTCGGAGCGGTTTCTTCGATTGGGACGGACGGTTTTTCTTATGCGCTTGCCGAGCCCGGCGGGTTTCAACTGCCGGTATCGCTCGGTGGTCCTCCGGTCGACGGTGATGTCCCACCCGTAACAGCAATGGTCCTCGCACTCCGGGCCGATGCAGCGGAAGCCGGCGAGGTAGGAAGGCATTCTTAAGAAAAGCATTGATCGTGCTCTGTCATCGCCTGATGCGCAGTCTGGGGCACGAGGAGCAGTTAATGCTTTTCAGCCGGCCTTCGACGGATGACGATGCGAGGAATATATCCGGCATCACACGGTCCGGCACTTGTGGAATAACTCCACCTCCCTTTTCAGCCAGTCGGGCCAGAACCCCTCGTCTATGGGATAGCTCGCGTCCAGGGCCTGGAATGAGCCTTCCCCCGCGGCCAGGGTGATGCGCCTCTGGGTGTTGTATCTCACCTCGTCCACACCTATCAGGGAGCCCACCGCCCGATTGATCTCCTCCAGACTCTTGTCGTAGGGGTTGCCGTCCGGAAACGCGCGCTGAACGGCCAGCTCGCGAATGCACTCCATTCCCCGGTACCACTCCTTGAAGGAGGGAAAAAACATGGCGCCGTAGGATATCCAGAACTCGATGTATTCCGCTCCGGCGTTGTAAACCACCCACACGGAGCCCCCCTCGCTGACACTCCCCCGCACGATGCTGTCGTCCCCCATGGCCACGCTGCGACCCCGCAGGAGGGAGTCGATGCCCCCGAACTTGAGGCCCACCTCCAGGCTCCGGGTCTGGCGCGCCCCCTCCTGAAAGGTCCGGACCGCCTGGGGCAGCTTGATGAGGGCAGGGTAGAGGGGCTTTTTGAGGCCCTCGGCGATCCCCACGGTCACCCCCCAGCCCGATTCCGGGTTGGGGATCACTACATCGGCCTTGCTGTCCTTGTACTTGTCCACCAGCTGGAGGCCCAGCTCCCGTCGAATCTGGAAAATCTCCCTGCCCCTGTAGAGCGAAGCCACATTACCGAAATAGACGCCCTGGAAAACGTCCGGCATCATGGGCTCCTCCCTGAGGCGTCTGGTCTCCACCCCATTGGCGGAGCAGATGGTCATCTCGCCGCCGTCGTACTCCCTGGGAAGGTTCCCGCTCAGCCTCCGGTGGGAACAGGACTCGGAACTGGCCACGAAGGTCCCGTTGATGTTGGCGCTGCACAAAGGCTCGAAGGCCCGGTCGTCGTTGAGGGTGACAAGATACACGTCCTCCCGGTCCCTCACGATGGCGGCCAGGGCAAAGGTCGCCCTCCCGTGCAGCTTGTCGACGAGCTTTCGCCCAGCCTCGAACCGGAAGCCCTCCTCCTTTAAATAGCGGTGGAGCAGGCACCCCACCACTTCCGTGTAGTTGTCCGTCTGGAAGGTGTAGGCGCTCTCGAGTTCCTGCCTCAGGTCGTCCTCCTTCACGAGATGGCCGTCCATGGTGAGGACCACCTCCAGGGAGGACTCCCCCCTGGGCCTGACCTTTATAGGCTCGGCGTTCACCTTCTCGGCGATCTTTCTCTTGGTGTAGCCGATGTTCCCGATGGCCGCCACGGGTCCCAGGTCCTGGAACGTCCGGATGAGGTCGGTGTCCACCACGTTGGCGATCCTGCCGAGGTTCTTGTGGATGTAAATGCCCCTGGAGGTTGCAACGGCGATTCCTGTGGCGGCCTTGCCCCTGTGCTGGCACGCACCCGTGGCCAGAAAGGTTTTGTTCACCAGGTCGGGGTCACCAGGTCCGTACACGCCCACAATGCCGTCCATAACACCTCCTTTTGCTTCAATAATTTCACAGGATGTCCCGGTGGACCTCCTGCAGGGACCTCACCGTGGCCTGCCCCCGGCGAAAGGCGGCGATGCCCCTGGCAGCGGCCAGGGCGGCGGCCAGAGTGGTGATGTAAGGCACCTTGTAGCGGATCGCCGCCTTCCGGATATAGGAGTCGTCGTGCTTGCTCAACTTGCCGCTCGGTGTGTTGATCACCAGGTGGATCTCGCCGTTCTTTATGCCGTCCACGATGTTGGGCCTGCCTTCGTGCATCTTGGCAACCGGCTGCGCCGGGATCCCCTTCTCGTTCAGGAACTCCCGGGTGCCTTCGGTCGCCTTGATCGTGAACCCGAGTTCATTGAACCGGCTCGCCACCTCGAAAACCCCGGGCCGGTCTTTTTCCGAGACCGTGAGAAGCACCGTCCCCTCGAGGGGCAGGACCTGGTGCGCCGCCGACTGGGCCTTGTAATAGGCCAGGCCGAACCCGTCCGCAAGACCCAGGACCTCGCCCGTGGAACGCATCTCCGGCCCGAGCAGGGGGTCCACCTCCGGGAACATGTTGAAAGGAAACACGGCCTCCTTGACCCCGAAGTGGTTCACGTGGACCTTTTTGAGCCCCAGGTCGGCCAGTTTCCTTCCCAGCATGACCTGCGTGGCAAGGCGAGCCATGGGGATGCCGCAAACCTTGGAGACGAGCGGTACGGTCCTGGATGCCCTGGGGTTGGCTTCGAGGACGTAGACCACGTCGTCGGCAATGGCGTACTGGATGTTCATGAGGCCCACCACGTTCAGTTCCATGGCGATCTTCCGCGTGTACTCCTCGATGGTGGCCAGGTGCTTGGGGGGGATGCTGATGGGGGGGATCACGCAGGCGGAGTCCCCGGAGTGAACGCCCGCGAGTTCGATGTGCTCCATGACCGCGGGGACAAATGCGTCGGTGCCGTCGGAAATGGCGTCGGCCTCCACCTCGATGGCGTTTTCCAGGAACTTGTCGATGAGTATGGGGCGCTCGGGCGAAACGTCCACGGCCGCCGCCACGTAACGCCTGAGCATCTCCTCGTCATGGACCACTTCCATTCCGCGGCCGCCCAGTACGTAGGAAGGCCTCACCATCAGGGGGTAGCCCAGCCTTTCGGCCGCGGCCAGGGCCTCCTCCAGGGTGCTCGCCATGTCGGATTCGGGCTCGGGGATTCCCAGCTTCCGCATCATGTTTCGAAAGCGGTCGCGGTCCTCGGCAAGGTCGATGGTGTCCGGGGAGGTGCCGATGACCTTCACGCCCGCCTCGGCCAGCTCGCTCGCGATGTTCAAGGGTGTCTGGCCCCCGAACTGCACGATGACCCCCTCGGGCTTTTCCTTCTCGTAAATGCTCAGAACGTCCTCCACGGTGAGGGGTTCGAAGTAGAGCTTGTCGGAAGTGTCGTAGTCCGTGGAGACCGTCTCCGGGTTGCAGTTGACCATGATGGACTGGATGCCCTCGTCCCTGAGCGCAAAGGCCGCGTGCACACAGCAGTAATCGAACTCGATCCCCTGCCCGATCCTGTTGGGCCCTCCACCCAGGACCATGATCTTGCGGCCGCCCGCCGTCTCGACCTTGTCCTCGCCGTTGTAAGTGGAGTAGTAGTAAGCGGCGTCCTCAACCCCGCTCACGGGCACCGCGTCCCACGCCTCGGTCATGCCCAGGGCGATCCGCCGGTCCCTCAGCTCCTTTTCCGGGCGCTTGAGGAGCGTGGAGAGGTAGCGGTCGCTGAACCCGTCCCTCTTCGCCTGACGCAGGAGGTCGTCGGAAAGGTCGCCCCCGCACTTGAGGAGGGCCTCCTCCAAGTCCACCAGTTCCTTCATCTGCTCGATGAACCACGGCTTGATGTGGGTCTTTTTGAAAAGCTCCTGAATGCCGGCCCCCTTGCGCAGGGCCTCGTACATGATGAACTGCCGCTCGCTGGTGGGCTCGGAGAGCATGTCCATGAGGTCCTCGAGCGGGCGCCGGTTGAAATCCCTTGCAAAGCCCAAGCCGTAGCGGCCAGTCTCCAGGGAGCGTATGGCCTTCTGGAGCGCCTCCTTGTAGTTCTTGCCGATGCTCATGACCTCGCCCACGGCGCGCATCTGGGTCCCCAGCCTGTCCTCGGCCCCCGGGAACTTCTCGAAGCCCCACCGGGCGAACTTGACCACCACGTAGTCCCCCCAGGGCGTGTACTTGTCCAGGGTGCCCTCGCGCCAGTAGGGGATCTCTTCCAGGGTCATACCGCCCGCCAGCATGGCCGAGATCAGCGCGATGGGGAACCCGGTCGCCTTGGAGGCGAGCGCCGACGAACGGGATGTCCTGGGGTTGATCTCGATCACCACCACCCTGCCGGTCTCCGGGTCGTGGGCGAACTGGATGTTGGTGCCGCCGATGACCTCTATGGCTTCCACGATCTCGTAGGAGTACTTCTGGAGGCGCGTCTGGAGGGCCGGGTCGATGGTCAGCATGGGGGCGGTGCAGTAGGAATCGCCCGTGTGGACACCCATGGCGTCCACGTTCTCTATGAAGCAGACCGTGATCATCTGGTTCTTGGAGTCCCGAACCACCTCGAGCTCCAGCTCCTCCCAGCCGAGGACGGACTCCTCCACCAGCACCTGTCCCACCAGGCTGGCCGAGAGGCCCCGGGCGGCCACCACCCTCAGTTCCTCCACATTGTACACGTGGCCGCCCCCCGTTCCCCCCATGGTGTAGGCGGGACGGATCACGACCGGATAGCCGAGTTCCTCGGCGATCTTTTCGGCCTCCTCCACGCTGAAGGCCGGCTTGCTCCGGGGCATCTCGATCCCCAGGCGGTCCATGGTCTCCTTGAAGGCGATGCGGTCCTCGCCCCTCTTGATGGCATCCACCTGAACGCCGATGATTTTAACGCCGTTTTTCTCCAGCACGCCCGTCCTGGCGAGCTCCGAGGAGAGATTGAGCCCCGACTGGCCCCCCAGGTTGGGGAGCAGGGCGTCCGGTTTTTCCCTCTCCACGATCTCGGCCATGGTGTCCAGATTGAGGGGCTCGATGTAGGTCACGTCGGCCATGCCCGGGTCCGTCATGATGGTGGCGGGGTTGGAGTTCACCAGGACTATTTCATAGCCGAGTTTTCTGAGGGCCTTGCAGGCCTGTGTTCCCGAATAGTCGAACTCGCAGGCCTGGCCGATCACGATCGGGCCCGAGCCGATGATCATGACCTTGTGGATGTCCTCTCGTCGGGGCATGGGAATCTCCTTTCTCATTCAGGGGGATCACTTTGTAAAAAACCCACAAATCCGGGTCCTTCCGAATTCTTGTGGGTCCGTGCGTTCGCTCAGGCGGATTAATATATGGAAGGGTCTTCGGGGGTGTCAAGGGGAAACTCCCGGGGTTCTTCCCGGCCCGGTTCAGGCATCCCTTCCCGGTTGGGCCGTCAGCTCCCGCGCACATTGCCTCAACAACGCGTGCTCTTCGCTGACAAGCTCGGGGTCTTCACCAAGGATCCTCTCCGCGGCCTCCCCGGCCTCCCGGAGCAGATCCGGGTGAGTCAGGACGTCCTCCAGGTCCAACTCCCCCGCGCCCGCCTGCCGGAGGCCCGTCAGCTCCCCCTGCCCCCGGAGGGCGAGATCCATCTCGGCGATCCTGAAGCCGTCGGTGGTTTCCACGAGCGCCTCCACCCGCCGGAGCGCTTGCTCCGGGGCATCCGCCCCGGGAACCAGGTAGCAGGTTCCCCCTGCGGCCCCTCTCCCGATCCTCCCCCTCAACTGGTGAAGCTGGGCCAGGCCGAACCTTTCCGGGTGCTCGATGACCATGGCGGCGGCATTGGGGACGTGGACCCCAACCTCGATCACCGTCGTGGATACCAGAAGCTGAAGATCCCCCTTTCTGAAGTCTTCCATGATCCGCGTGCGCTCTTCGGTGGGGAGCCGCCCGTGGACTTTTCCTATGCTGAAGGCGCCCCGATAGAACCTTTCCAGGGCCTCGGCCATCTCCTCCACGTTCTTCAGGTCCGAGTCTTCTGTGGCCGCCACGGACGGGCACACCACCATAACCTGCCTGCCCTGGGTCATGGTCCGGGCCAGGGCCTCTGCAAGCTTCCTTTTGTCCCCCTGCCGGACGATCCTTGTCTCCACGGGGGAGCGCCCGCCCGGGCCGCCGCGGATGACGGAGACATCCAGGTCCCTGTAGATCCACCTGGCCAGCGTCCTCGGGATGGGGGTGGCGCTCATGACCAGCACGTGGGGGTTTTCGACCTTCCCGGCCAGCCGGGCCCTGTCCCTGACCCCGAACCGCTGCTGCTCGTCTATGACGACGAGGCCGAGGCGGTGGAACACCGGCCCGCCGTGGACGAGGGTCTGGGTCCCTATGACGGGATTCGCCTCGCCGGAGCGGATCCGGTCCAGGACGTCCCACCGCCGGGTCTCGGGCATGTCCCCGGTGAGGAGGACGGGTCGAAGCCCCAGACCCTCTGCGAGTGAGGACAACGTCTCGAAATGCTGCTCAGCCAGAAGCCTTGTGGGGGACATGAGCGCCGCCTGGATGCGGTTCCGGGCGCACATGGCGATGGCGGCCGCGGCGACCGCGGTCTTCCCGCACCCCACATCGCCCATGACGAGCCTGTTCATGGCCCGCCCCCCGGAGAGGTCCCGGGCGATGTCCCGGATCGCTTCTTCCTGATCCGGTGTCCACTCGAAGGGGAACCCGGCGGCCACTTCCTCGAGAACCCTTTCGGGGAAGCGGCACACGTGCGCCTCTTTCAGGTTGCGCGCCGCCCGCCGGGCGCCCACGGCCAGGAGGACCACGAAAAAGCGGTCGAAGAGGAGCCGCCTTTGACAGGGCGCCTGTCCGCTGTTCAGCCTGTGCACGTCTTCATCCCGGGGCGGTGCGTGGACCCTCCAGAGGGCATCCGCCAGACCTGGCAGGTCCGGGGTTGCAAGTATTCCCAAGGGCACCGGGTCCCGGATCTCGGGTGAGTACCTCTCCAGGGCCGTCCCGACGGCGGCGCGCACCACCGCCTCCGGCACCCCCTCCACGCCGGGGTACACGGGACGGATCCCCGGGGGTTCGAGTTTTTCCCCGGGGGCGGCCCGACGCACCTCGGGGTGGACCATCCGAAGACCGCCCGCCGTCTTCTGGACACGGCCGTACGCCATGACCTCCGCGCCCTCCCCGACGATCTGAAGGTGGGCTCTCCGGTAGTGAAACCACAGGAGCTCCAGGATCCCGGCCCCTTCCCGGACGAGGATCCGGTACCCGCTCCCGCGGCCTCGACGGAATCGCACCTCCCGGGCCGAGACAACCTTTCCCTTGACAAGCGCGGTGTCTCCCCCCCTGACATCCACCAGGGTGGTGAATCTTGTTTGATCCTCGTACCTCGAGGGGGTGAAGAACAGGAGGTCGGCCACCGTTTGAACCCCTTTTTTCGCGAACAGGGCGGCGCGCCTGGGGCCGACCCCCTTGAGCACCGTCAGGGGTAATGCCAATCCCGGGAGATTCGTGAAGGGGTGTTTGATGAGGAGCCTCCGTTTTTTTCATCACAAGAGATCAAACCACAGAGGGCACAGAGGCCGCAGAGAATATTCCTCCGTGATGAATAGATTTTTTTACGGCCTGCGGTCAACCGTTTTTCGAACCGGCCGGACAGCTTTATGCTTTGACTTTTCCCCGCGACCCTTTATCTTATCTGGACGCATCCAGGGGACAGGAGTCCCTGGCAAATCAGGAGCACCGACAATGTTTTATCTGGGTCTGGACATAGGGAGCCTCTCCTGCGACGCCGTTCTCATCGACGAAGCGGCCAAGGTTCTGGCCTCCTCCGTGGTCCCCACCGGGGCCCGCAACCTGCAGGCCATGGCGCTGGCCAGGGGCATGGTTCTGCAGTCCGCTGGCATCGCCGAGAAGGACGTCAGGGCCGTCGTGTCCACGGGCTACGGCCGCGACCGCGTGGAGGGACGGGTCGCCGCCGTCACCGAGATCACCTGCCACGCGCGGGGTATTCAGGCCCTTTTCCCCGGAACGCGGGTTCTCATCGATATCGGCGGGCAGGACAGCAAGGCCATTCTCATGAGCCCGGAGGGGCGGGTGCTCGACTTCGCGATGAACGACAAGTGCGCCGCGGGCACGGGCAGGTTCCTGGAAGCCATGGCCCGCGCGCTTCAGGTGGACATAGACCAGATGGGCGACCTGGACCGGGGGGCGGCGAAGGACATCACCCTCAGCAGCATGTGCACGGTCTTCGCCGAAAGCGAGGTGGTCTCGCTCATAGCCGGCGGCGAGGAGGTCCACGAGATCGTGCGTGGATTGAACCGGTCCATCGCGTCCAGAACCGCCGCACTCGTCAAGCGCGTGGTCCCGGAGCCGAAGGGGCTTGCCGTGGCCATGTCCGGGGGCGTGGCCCTCAACCGGGGAGTTGTCCGGGCCATCGGCGGTTTCCTCGAAACGACCCCCAGCGTCCCCCCACAACCCGACACCGTGGGCGCGCTCGGGGCCGCGCTGATCGCCAGGGAGAAAAGCAGGTGACACATTGACGGCCCCTTCGGGGTTGCCCGTGTATCGCCGGCAGGTCAGGGTGGGGTCCCCTGGATACCCCTGTGGACAAAATGACGAAAAAAAGGATTAAGAAAGCATTTTGAGGGTGTGAATGGAGGCGAGAAATCACTCCTTCCACCCGTGGACGCCTATGAGATCGACAAAGCGGCAGCCGCCGAGGTACTCCTCCTCATACCGGTCGCCCCGCTTTAAGATCCTCACGAGCTCCTGGCTGTAGCGGCTCCCCACGGGGATGACCAGCCTCCCGCCGTCGGCCAGCTGTTCCCTCAAGGGACGGGGGATCCTGGGGGCGCCCGCCGTGACCAGGACGGCGTCGAAGGGCCCCTCCTCGGGCCACCCGAGCGTCCCGTCAAAGGCCTTGACGCGGACATTCCCGTACCCCAGTTCCTTCAGGAGCCTCTCGGCCTTTTCCATGAGCGGAAGAACACGCTCAATCGTGTAGACTTCCCTGGAAAGCTCGGCCAGCACGGCCGTCTGGTAACCGCTTCCAGTCCCTATCTCCAGGGTTTTTTCGACCCCGGTCAGTCCCAGGGCCTCTGTCATGAGGGCCACGATGTAGGGCTGGGAAATGGTCTGTTTGTGTCCTATGGGCAGCGGGTAATCCCCGTAAGCCTCGTCCCGGACGTCTTCCCCCACAAAGAGGTGCCGCGGGACATCTCCCATGGCACGGAGGACCGCCTCGTCCCGAACGCCCCGGGAGATCAGCTGACCCCGCACCATTTTTTCCCTGAGAGCCTTGTAATCCACTGCCATGAACGGCTCCGCCCCGATTCTTCGATCCCCCGAAGGCCTGATGAAAAACTACCCTTCTCTTTCCTTCGCGCTCTTAGTGTTTTTTCTTTTTTTCTGTTCCAGGGAAAAAACAGCCGCCAGGTAACCCACAACCCTGCCCCGGTCGCCTGTCGCGTCCCCGGAGGTTGCGTATCGAAGCACCGTGCATTTTCCCCCGCCGAGTTCCTGGAGCGCCAGCATCAGCGCAACGGTCGGACCTCCTCCACAGGCCTCGCATTTCCCCTTGGCTAGCGCCGCGGCCAGGCCGCGGGGGTCCAGGTTCCTCACATGCTCCGTAAAGACGCCGTCCAAAAGACGGGCGGTGCGGTCCGGGTGATAGTGGGACAGATCCGTGCTCGCCAGCAGAACCGCCGACGGGTCCTCTTTCAGGACCCGGGCCAGGCAGGTTGCGAGAGCCTCGCAGGAGGCCATGTCCTGCGCGCCCACGAGGACGGGGACGATGGAAAAGTCCTCGAGCACGCACTGGAGAAAGGGGAGCTGAATCTCCAGGGAGTGCTCCCTCTCATGGGCCTCCCGGACAAATCCAAGGGAAGGGCAGGCTTGCGTGATCCTGCGAACAAGCCCCTGGTCCACGGGCACGCGGCCCAGCGGGGTTTCGTAGAAGCTGTGGCGGCTGACGGACGCCCCGTGGAAGGCCACCCGGTGGCTGGGCCCCATGAGCACGACCCTTTTCACATCTCGCCCTCTGAGGAGTGCGTAGGCGTGGGCCGCGACAGGACCCGAGTACCGGTAGCCGGCATGGGGCGCGATCAGGCCGCAAATCCTCCCGGGGACTTTCGGAATCTTCGCCGCGCAGAGGAGGTCTTCCACCTCCCGCCTCAAGGCGGCCGGGTCCCCTGGATACCAGGCCCCCTGGAGAATGGAAGAGCGCACGCACGCCCCGGCATCCTGATCCCCGGCGTCTGCCGGCTGCAACAGCACAAAGATACCCCCAAGACAAGCAAGACACGCGAACATCGTGAAACCGGCTCTGACACTTGACATAGCAGCCCCTCGAAAAAGGTTTCCGCAGCCCGGGACGTCATGGCATTTCCCGCAGGAAGCGTCATTCATGTTCAGACTCCATTCAGATGTAAAATATAGAAACTCCACTCTTTTTTCTCAAGTGGATTCTGCGCGCCCGCCTTCCTCCACTTGATACCCTCCGCTGGTTCCGTTATGCCCCTTGAAGGCCTTTTGAGGCAACGCTGCAAAAAGGAGAGCGAGTAGTCGACTCCGGCAAAAAGATCTTGACACTGGATTCACGCCTATCGTAGATTGCATCCAAATTGGATGCAATCTACCGGGTGAGCTTATCCCGCCTCCAAAGGCACCGCCGAAACAAAGGTCCGTCCCCATGCGGAAGAAGATCAAAGAAGGCAACCTCGTGCAGAAGACCTATGAAGCCATCCTGGAGATGATCATCACCCTCCGGATCAGGCCCGGGGAGTTTCTCATCGAAAAGGACCTGGAGGAACGCCTCGGTTTTGGCCGGACCCCTATCCGCGAGGCCATCCTGCTGCTCAAGGAGGACAACTTCGTCGAGAGGGAGCCGCACAAGTCCTGCTATGTCAAGGAGATCGGCCCCAACGACATCCGGGATCTCTTCGAGTCGCTCATGGTGCTCGAGAAAAACCTCAACTGCTTCGCGGCCGAGCGGGCCACCGAGGAGGAGCTGAACCGGATCGAGGAGGCCCGCGCCGAAGTGGAAAAGGCGATCGCCGGTGGGTCCCAGTGGGGGATCAGCGCGAGCAACCTCAAGTTTCACAGCCTGATCTGCCTGGCCGGCCGCAACCAGTTCCTCTTCCGGTCCCACCAGAGAATTCGCAAGCACGCGGAACGCCTGTCGCACCTGGCGTACCGCCGTGAGGACCACCGGGGCGGATCGCTTCTCGACACGCACAACCGCGAGGTCTTGCTGCAGCACAACGACCTGGTTCGGAGCCTCCGGCAAAGGGACCGGACCGGGGTGGAGGCGGTGACCGTCGGACACATCAAATACTTTCAGGATGCCGTCATCCGGTTCATTCGGGATGTGCGGCACGTGTGAAACCGGAGTGAGACATGGGATTTCGCCTGGGCATTGACTCGGGGGGCACCTTCACCGACGTTGTCCTGATGGACGAGGGCACCGGGGCGCTCCACATCACCAAGACGCCCTCCACCCCGTCGGACCCGTCCATGGGCGTGTTCAACGGGATCGTCAAGATCATCGAGCGGACCGGAGTGGGTCCGGAGGGGATATCCGCGCTCATCCACGGGACCACCGTGGCCACAAACGCCCTCCTGGAGTACAAGGGCGTGCCCACGGCCCTCGTCCTCACGGAGGGTTTCAAGGACATCCTGAGCATCGTCCGCCAGGACCGCCCGAAGATGTACGACTTCTTCCAGCAAAGGCCCGAGCCCCTGGTGCCGCGGCACCTGCGCTTCGAAGTGAGGGAACGCATGGCCTACGACGGTTCGGTCCTCACGCCCATTGACGAAGAACAGGTACGGGGGATCATCGATCGGATCCGGGAGATGGGCATTCAGGCGGTGGCGGCCTGCTTCATACACTCCTATGCCAATCCAGCCCACGAGCTCAAAGTCAAGGAGCTCTTCGCGGCCGCCTTTCCAGGGGCGACCGTCACCCTGTCCTGCGAAATCCTCCAGGAGATCCGGGAGTACGAACGTATGTCCACGACGGTGGTCAACTCCTATGTGATGCCCATCATCGAGCGGTATCTGGGTCGTCTCGAGAGGCGGATGGGGGAAGCGGGGCTCGCCGTGGACGTTAACGTGATGCAGTCCAACGGGGGCATCATGCCCGCGCCTTCGGCGAGCAAGAAGAGCGTGGCAACGATCCTCTCCGGGCCCGCGGGAGGCGTGCTCGGAAGCCAGTTCCTCGCAGACCTTGCCGGGGAACGGAACGTGATCACCTTCGACATCGGGGGCACCAGCACGGACATCTGCCTGATCTCGGAGGGCGCCTATCTGAACACCAAGGAGAGCGAGATCGGAGGCCACGCCATCAAGGTCCCCATGATCGACATCAACACGATCGGGGCCGGGGGAGGCTCGATTGCGTGGATCGACCCGGGCGGCGCCCTGCGGGTGGGCCCCCGCAGCGCAGGCGCGGACCCCGGTCCTGCCTGCTACGGGCAGGGGGGATCGGAGCCGACCGTCACCGACGCGAACCTCGTCCTCGGCAGGCTCAACCCCGGGTACTTCGTGGGGGGCGAAATGGGGCTCAGGCTGGAACTCGCCAGGGACGCCATCCTGCACAAGGTGGCGAGGCCCCTGGGGCTCGGCCTCGAGAGGGCTGCGGAAGGCATCCTGAAGGTGGTCAACGCCAACATGATCCGGGGGATCCGCCGGGTGAGCGTCGAGAGGGGGCATGACCCGCGGGCCTTCTCTCTCATGGCCTTCGGCGGGGCGGGGCCCCTTCACGCGGCGGAACTCGCCCTGGAAATGAACATCCCCCGGGTGCTCGTCCCCCTCACGCCGGGTGTGAACTCGGCCGTGGGGCTCCTCATCGCGGACTTTCGCTACGACTTTTCCCGAACCTGTCTCACCCGGTGCTCCCGGGTCGATGCGGCAAATCTCCAGTCCCAGGTGGAGGAGATGGAAACCCAGGCCCTCGAGGAGATGCTCACCGAGAAGATCCCGCGGGAGGACATCGTCTTCCTGCGGAGCGTGGACATGCGCTACGTGGGCCAGGGCTACGAGATCGAGGTGCCCCTTGCCTCCGGGACCCTCACGGGACGAAGCATCGAGGATCTCGTGGAGTCCTTTCACGCAGCCCACGAGCAGCTCTACGGGTACCGGCTGCCACTGGACGAGACGGAAATTGTCTACATCCGACTGGCCGCACTGGGAAGGGTCCCCAAACCCACCTTCACCGAGAAGGCTTTGGAGGGCGAGGACGCGTCGGCGGCGTTGAAGACCCGGCGGCCCGTTTACATCCAGGGTGGGATTGTTGAAACCGGCATCTACGACCGGGGCGCGCTCCATCCGGGCAACCGGATTCAGGGACCGGCCGTGGTTGAGCAGTTCGACTCCACGACCCTGGTTCTCCCGGGTCAGACCTGCACCGTGGACACCTATCGCAATCTCGTCATTCAAACGAAACCTCCCGAGTCAGGGGATTCGGGAAAGGTGGGGGGGTGAGGCCATGGGAATGATCGACGCCATTTCGCTGGAAGTGATGAACAACGCCCTCATGTCCATGACCGAGGAGATGTCGGCGGCGCTCATACGAACCGCGTACTCCACCAACATCAAGGACCGCCGCGACTGCTCCTGCGCCGTTTACGCGCCCGACGGCCAGGTGGTGGCCCAGAGCGAGGTGGGAACGCCCCTGCACCTGGGCGTCATGCCCGCGGTGGTCCGTACCGTGCTGGGGCGCTTTCCCGTGGAAACCCTCCGGCCGGGGGATTCGATCCTCTACAACAACCCCTACCCCGAGGGCCCCGGCCACCTGAACGACATCACCCTGGTGAGCCCCGTCTTCTTCGATGACAAGCCGGTGGCGCTCCTCGCCAACCAGGCGCACTACGTGGACGTGGGCGGGTACGCGCCCGGGTCCATGCCCTTCGGGGTGACCGAGATCTTTCAGGTTGGGCTCCAGATCCCGCCGGTGCGCGTGCTCAAAGAGGGGAAGGTCGACGAGGAGATCCTCTCGCTCCTCATGGAGAACGTCCGGACGAAGGTGGAGTTCAAGGGGGACCTCATGGCCCAGGTGGCGGCCAACAACGTGGGCGCCCGGCGCATGCGGGAGCTGTTCCAAAAGCACGGGGAGGAGTTCGTGTTCGCCCACATGCGCGAGATCATGGACTACTCCGAGAGGCGCATCCGCGCAGGCATCCGGAACCTGAAGAGCGGCCGCTACGCCTTCGAGGACTACATCGAGGGGGACTCCATCACCGAGGACCTCATCAGGGTGGCGGTGACCGTCACCGTCTCCGGCGACGAGGTGACGGCGGATTTCACCGGCACCTCCCCCGAGGTCAAGGGCCCCCTCAACTGCCGCAGGGCGTCCACGGCCGCGTGCGTCTACTACGTGGTCAAGAGCCTTGCGGACCCCGGCGCACCGCCGAACAGCGGCTCCTACAGGCCCATCCACGTCGTGGCGCCCGAAGGGTCTCTCGTCAACTCCAACTACCCCCGCTCGGTCGTGCACTCCAACATCATCACCACGCACCGGATCGTGGACTGCCTGCTCGGTGCGTTGCTCGAGGCGGCCCCGGATCGGGTCATGGCTGCCCACCACGGGACCCAGAACCTCATCAACATCGGCGGGAGGAACAGCCGGACGGGAAGGCTCTTCAACTACATCGAGACATACGGCGGCGGCCAGGGCGCCCTCCACTGCCAGGACGGGATGGACGGGGTCCACTCCCACATGACGAACACCCGGAACGCGCCGGTCGAGGTCATCGAGGCAACCTACCCCCTGCGGGTCAGGCGCTACGGCCTGATCCCGGACTCCGAAGGGCCCGGCCGGTTCCGCGGAGGCATGGGCATGCTCCGCGAGATCACCATCCTCGAGCCCGAGGTGACGCTCACCATCAGCTCAGATCGCAATCGCCTCCGGCCGTGGGGGGTCTTCGGCGGGAAGCACGCCTCCCCCGCGGTGTGCCGGCTGATGGATCGTGAAGGCGGGGAACTCCAGCTCCGGTCCAAGGACACGCGCCGCATACACGAAGGGGACACGGTGGTCACCATGACCTCGGGCGGGGGAGGGTGGGGGAACCCCCACGAGAGAAACCCGGAGCACGTGCGCCGGGATGCGATCGAAGGGCTCGTCAGCCCGGAGCGCGCCCGGAGCGAGTACGGGGTGGCGCTCAAGGGGCCCGCGATGGAAGTGGACGAACAGGAAACCGCGCGCCTGAGGGCACCGGAGCAATCATAACAGGGGGGTTTTGCCCTCCGAGGAGCGGGAGCGAGGACCATGATAGAAGCCAGCACCATGACGTTGGACAGCGTTCTTTACCGGCGCGCGACCGAAGACCAGCTCAACCGGATCCACGACGCCAGCCTGGAGATCCTGGAGGCGACGGGCGTCCGGTTCCAGGACGAGGAGGCGTTAGCCCTCTTCAGGAAGGCCGGACTGGACATCCTGGACGGGAACCGGGTCCTGATCCCTTCCTGGCGGGTGGAGTGGGCGCTGAACCGCGCACCGAAGCAGATCGTTCTCTACGATCAGACGGGCCAGCCCGCCATACGGCTCTCCCGGCGGGTTTCCTACTTCGGCAACGGCTCGGATCTCCTCCACATCATAGACCACAAGACGGGCGAGCGCAGGCAGCCGGTCTACAAGGACATCGAGAACTTCATCCGCATCCTGGAGGCCCTGCCTTCCTATGACTTCGTGATGTCGGGATTCATCCCCTCGGACATCCAACCCGAAAAAGCGGAAGGCTGGCAGATGCTCGCCATGCTGCGGCACACCAACAAGCCCATCATCTACGTGACCACGAGCGTTGAAAGCACGCGCCACTGCGTGGCCATGGCCGAGGTGGTCGCGGGCGGGGCCGAGGCCCTCCGCCGGAAACCTTTCGCCGCCAACTACATCAACATCTCCCACCCCCTGCGGCACAACCCCGAGTCCGTCCAGAAGCTGCTCTTCCTCTCCGGGAAGGGGCTCCCTTTCGTGTACCGCCCGAGCATCGTCACGCGGGGGTTGTCGACCCCCGTCACCCCGGCGGGGTTCCTCGCCGTCAACAACGCCGCGGCGCTGGCCGGTCTCGTCCTGGCCCAGCTCAAGCGCGAGGGGGCGCCTTTCATCCGGTGCGGCTGCGCCGGCGGCACCTTCGACATGAAGACCACGGTGGGGCTCCACTCGGCCCCGGAGGTGAGGGGTTTCAACGAGGAGCTGGCCCATTACTACAGGCTGCCCTGCTTCGGCATCGGCGGCACCTCCGCGTCCAAAATGGTGGACCAGCAGGCGGCCCTCGAGGCGGCCCTCACGCTTCTCACATCGGTGCAGGCGGGCGCGCAGCTTATCCACGACGTGGGTTACATGGATTCGGGCACCACCACGTCCATGAACCACGTCGTGATCTGTCACGAGATCATCGGCTGGATCAGGCAATACATGAAGGGGCTTAAAGTGGATGCGGAGACCCTGGCCCTCCCGGTCATCCGCGAGGTGGGCACGGACGGGAGCCACCTGTCCACGGAGCACACGCTCGCTCATTTCCGGGAGGACTGGTACCCCGAGCTGCTCGATCAGCACCGCTGGGACGACTGGATGCGCGCAGGGGGGGAGAGCCTGGAGGACCGGGCCAGAAAAAAGGTGGAAAAGCTCCTGGGCGGGCATCAATCCCCTCCCGTGGACGGAGAGGTTCTGCAGACCCTGCGGAACATGGCGGAAGAGGGCTAGCGCCCTCAGGGAACCCGCCCGGCGGCCCTGGATGTGCTAGGAACAAAACAGGAACAAGAAAGGACGCACCATGCGGCAAGCGGAAAGGATGCACTCCATCCCCTTCTCGGGGATCCGGACGGTCTTCGAGGAGGTGACGAGGAGGGAGAAGAGGGGCGAAAAGATCATCCACCTGGAGATCGGGCGCCCGGACTTCGACACGCCAAAACGCATCAAGGACAAGGCCCACTGGGCCCTGGACGCGGGCCAGGTTCACTACACTTCCAACTACGGCCTCCCTGAACTGAGGAACGCCGTGGCCCGGAAACTCAGGGAGGACAACGGGGTGGACTACGACCCGGGCGAGGAGGTCATCGTCACCGTGGGTGCGAACGAGGCGGTCCTCATGGCCATGATGGCACTCCTGAACCCGGGGGACGAGGTGCTCGTGCCGGACCCCTGCTGGCCCCATTACTTCTACTGCGCCAGGATGGCCGGTGCCGTGCCGGTCTCGGTGCCCCTCAGGCGGGAAGACCGGTTCCAGCCCGACCCGGACGCCTTCCGGGAACGGGTGACCCCTTCAACGCGCATGCTCGTGATCACGAGCCCTCACAACCCCACCGGCGCGGTGTTCGGGGAAGAGGCGCTTCAGGGGCTGGCCGGGCTCGCACGGGAGAGGGATCTCTTTGTCATCTCCGACGAGATCTACGAGAAAATGGTTTACGGGGCCGCGGTTCACCGGAGCATGGCCGCGCTCCCGGGCATGAGGGAGCGGACGATCCTGATCAACGGGCTTTCAAAGATTTACGCGATGACGGGGTGGCGCCTGGGGTATGTCGCCGCCCCTTCGGACATCTCGGGCGCGCTGGTCCGAATACACCAGTACACCACCGACTGCGCGGCCACCTTCGCCCAGTGGGGAGGGGTCGAAGCCCTGGAAGGGCCGCAGGGGGAAGCAGCGGCCATGGTCGCGGAGTTCGACCGCCGACGGAAAATGGTCTGCGAGCGGCTGTCCGCCATGAGGGGAATCGAGCTTGTCGTCCCCGAGGGTGCCTTCTATGTCCTTCCCCACATCGGCGGGCTCGGGAAGACACCCGAGGAGCTCGCGCGGTACCTGCTGGACGAGGCCAGGGTCGCGGTCGTGCCCGGCACGGTGCTCGGGGAGCACGGGGACGGGTTCATCCGCATCTCGTATGCGAACTCCTACGAGAACCTCGAACGGGCCATGGAAAACATGAAGCGCGCGTTGATGAAGCTCTAGGCTCGCCTTTTTCGTTACGCCCGGGCGACCTTAAATACGAGGCCAAAAAGCTGACGAAAAGCGGCACCCGAATCCGACAAAGAAAAGTAGCCAGGAGAAGCTTGACAGAATACGCCGGCCGAAAGGTCTCAAGCCGCGTTTACGAAATCAAGCCGCTTGACGCAGGGATTGCGGAAAAGGGCCATTTATGGATGGAAACGAGTTACGTGTGGTGTCCCCTTAATACAACGCTGGATTGCCAGGGAGGCGCAGCGGGAAGAAAAAGGAAGGGGTCGAACCCGGTTCAAAAAGGCCTTGACATGCACGCATTATTCATGCACTCTGCGTTCAAACTTCGCACATTTCCCTCTGTTTTTTTTCCTGCAATAGGGAGTGTCCATGGATCCGATGAAAATATACGAGGATCTGAAGCACAAGATCATCTGGCTGGAGTTGGCCCCGGACAGCACACTCAATCAAGTTGAACTGGCCGAAAATTATGGTGTCAGTCGAAATCCTTTGACCATCGCGCTCACCCGCCTGGACGCGGAAGAGTGGGTCGTGCGTCGGGGAACTCACTTTGTCGTCAGCCCTCTGACTCTGGATCGTATGCGTGAGATAACCGAAGTCCGATCTTTGTTGGAGAATCAGGCTGTTATCTGGGCGATGCACCGGATCACGGAAGACGGTCTGCGGGAGCTCAAGTCACTGGTGAGGGAGATTGAGAATCTGGACACCGGTTCGAGTAATAGAGAAATGGTCGAACTGGATTTCAAATTCCACAGGATCATTTACCGGGAGGCCCACAACCAGCAACTGGCCATGCTTCTGGAACGACTCCTGAGCCACTATCTGCGGTTCTGGCTGTCGGGCCCGAAAGAAATCAACAGGGAGATCCTCTTCAACGATACCCTTTCAATGATCAAGGCCATCCAAAACAAGGACGAGATTTCTCTTCGAGCGTCTGTTGCGGCGCACATCAAGTTATCCTTGGACAAGATCATGGGTTTCTCGTGAATCCCGAACGAGAAAACGATGAAGGCGGGCTGGAAAGAATGTCAAGGCCGAAAGATCGATGAATCCATGACAAGGGACTGTGCTGAATGTGATCGGAAAGAAAGCGATGAAAGGGGTCACGGCGGCTGGGACGTTTCGGGCCGATAAATGATCTTGACACCCTCCCGCGGATGAGGGTATGCATATGGTCAGACCAACTGACCGAAAAGCCTCGCCCACTTCAACCGGAAACGGCCGGGAAACCCATGACCGACAAGCCGGGGAAAAACGTGTTCAAGACCATCGAACGACGCTCCGTGCCCGAGGAGATCATCCATCGAATCCGGGAGCTTGTCGATTCCGGGGTTCTCGCCAAGGGCAGCAAACTGCCCGGCGAACGGGACCTGGCCAAACAGCTGGGAGTCAGCCGGCCCTCGCTCCGGGAAGCCCTTCGCGCGCTCAGCCTGTTGGGCATCCTGGAAAACCGGCCCGGATACGGCACCTACCTGACCAATACGACCGAACACTGGCCCAGCGAGCCCTTTCAGATCCTGTTTTCAATCAAGAAAGGCGCCATCCTGGAGATCTTCGAGGTGCGCAAGGCCCTGGAAGGCGCGGTGGCCTCCATGGCGGCCGTGCGCCGGAGCGAAGAGGATATCCAGGTCATGGACCGGGCTTTGGCCGGCATGCGGGATCACCTGAATGACCCCGAAGAGTACGACCGGGCGGAGCTGGAGTTTCACATGGCGGTGATCGAGGCGGCCGGCAACACGGTCATCGCGGACCTGATGCTCAACTTGTACAACCTGCTTCGGATTCGGCGGTCGGGTCTGCTTCAACGCCAGTCGCCCGGTGACCGGAGGAAGGACTTTCATGCCCACGAACTGATCCACGAGCGGATCCAGGCCGGGGATCCGGACGGGGCGAGCCGGGCCATCCTGGATCACCTGATCAAGTTCGAAGAGCGGCTCAGGCTGGAAGAGCGAGAGGCGCAAGGGGACGAAGCCCCCGGCGACCGGTGAATCAAGGCCTGTTTGCAGGCGAAGGCTAGCGAATGGAAAACATACGAGACAATTTCCAAAGACCCGACCCGGACCTGGTTGCCGCCCTGGGCGAAATCGCCACGGCCAACCTGGGCGACGCCATGAACCGACAGGGCGTGATGCACAGCCGCATCAAGGGTGTCTTCAAAGGCATCCGCATGGCAGGTCCGGCTTACACGGTAAAAAACCAGATCAGGGAAAACCTGATGAGCCATTACGCCCTCAAGCACGCCGAGCCCGGCGACGTACTGGTCATTGACAACGGCGGGTACCTGGAAGCAGCGGGCTGGGGCGAATTGATGACCCTGGCCGCCCGGATCAAGGGCCTGGCCGGGGTGGTGGTCGACGGGGGCGTCCGGGACTCCGCGGTTCTGGAAGCGATGCGCTTCCCGGTCTTTTCGGCCCGGATCACTCCGAAGGGGACCATCAAGCACATGCCGGGCGCGATCAACGGACCGGTCGTCTGCGGGGACCTCCCGGTTCACCCGGGAGACATCCTTGTCGGGGATGACGACGGCGTGGCGGTCGTGCCGCTGGGCCGGGCCGAAGCCGTCCTGGAGCAGGCCCGGGCGATCCAGATCAAGGAAAAGGGTTTGCGGGAGCGGATCAATAAAGGCGAATCCCTGTTTGACATATTCGGGCTGGGTGAACTGTTGCCTCCAGCCGGGTAGGGCGATGCGGAATCATCCGCCGGGCGGCGGCCGGCGGGCGTTCGAGAAAACCACTCAACAAGGAGGGCGTTATGAAAAGGGTATTGACAGTGTTGGCCGTGGCCGCGGTGATGTGCCTGTTTGTCGTTCAGACCGGTGGGGCCGCCGATTACAAATGGCGCCTGGGCACGATCATGCCGCAAAGCTCGCTGATCGGCGAGGGACTGCAGAAGTTCGCCAAGAGCGTCGAGGAAAAAACCGGCGGCCGCATGACCATCCAGGTCGGGTATTCGTCGGCCTACGGAAATTACTCCGATTATCTCAAGGCCGTGTCCATGGGGTCCCTCGAGATGATGATCGAGGACATCGGCTCCTGGGAACAGCTGAACAAAAACCTCAAAATCTGTCGTTTTCTGTACGTGTTTTCCGGCTGGGACCATTACAACAAATGGATTGCGAGCCCCCTGTTCGCAAAGGAAAAGGAGACACTGGCCGAGAAAAATCACGTGGTGCTGATCCCCAATGAAAAAGCGGTCTGGAAGCGGGGGCCGTACCGGGTGATTCTCTCGAAGAAACCGGTCTTCACGCCCCAGGACCTGGAAGGGTTGAAGCTGCGCCTGTACGAGTCGGAGACAGCCAAGCGGATCTGGACCTTCATGGGCACCAAACCGGTGGTGATCGCCTGGGGCGAGGCCTACCTGGCCCTGAAACAGGGCATGGTCGAGGCCATCACCACGCCCATGTCGCAGACGTTCGACATGAAATTCCACGAGGTCGCGCCGTACATCACCCAACTGAACCAGTTTCTGCAGAACAACACGGTGACGGTGAACAAGCAGAAATGGGCGTCCCTGCCCACGGACATCCAGGAAGCGATCGTCGAGGCCCTGAACGAGACCGCCATGTGGTCCAACAGCGAACTGGACGGCCGCGTGGAGGGCGACATCCAGCAGATGCTGTCCGACGGGGCGGCCTTTATCCGGGTTTCGACCGACCCGTTCCAGGAAAAAATCCGGCCCCTGGCCCTGGAGTTTGAAGAGGAAGGGGTCTGGGAAAAGGGCCTTTTCGAAAAAATACAGGAACTGAAATAATCACGACGCCCCCGCGGCCGGCCGCGGGGAAACCGCCCGCCCGGAGGATGTCGCCGCCGGGCGGGCGCGGATTGCGGAAAGCCTTCCCATGTCGCTTGCACTTTTTGAAAGATCCGTGGACCGTCTCCTGAACGGTTTGGCTTTTGTCGAAAAAATCTTCGGCATGTTCGCCATGGGTTTCATCATTGTCATCAACATTTACGGGATCGGCAGCCGCTACCTGTTCGACCTGCCTGTGCTGTTCGTTCACGAGCTGACGATCCTGGGGGCTGTCTGGCTGTTTTTCATCGGCATGGGGCTTGTGTTCAAGGTCCATTCAGACATCACGGTCGAATTTTTCATGCGGCTCATGCCCCGCCGGTTCGGCCTGGTCAACAACCTGGTCATCGAGCTTCTGATTCTCTTTTTCACCCTGGTGCTGGCCTGGCAGACGGTCCTGCTGATCCCCTTCACGCGCGGGGCCAGCTCCTTCCTGAGCTTCGCCCTGGGCCTGCCCGACGAGATCTATTTCTACCCGATCGGCCTGGGCGCGGTTTCGATTTTTCTGGCCGTCGGCCATTCGTTCATCAAGGACCTTATCCGGTTTCGTTCCGACTGGAACACCGGCGCCCCGGTCGAGGAGCCCACATAGTGGTCACCGCTGTCCTGCTCATCACGTTCCTGGTTCTGCTTCTCTTTCGCATGCCCGTCTCGATCGCCATGGGCCTGTCGTCGCTGCTGGCCCTCTGGATCGGGGACTTTCCGCTGATGAGCCTGCCTCACTACATGGGGACCGGCGTGATGAACTACACGCTCATGGCCGTGCCGTTTTTCATTTTCGCGGGCAACCTGATGAACGAGGCCGGCCTGACCAGGCGTATTTTCGATTTCGCCATGGCGGTGGCCGGACACGTGCGCGGCGGCCTGGCCCAGGTCAACATCCTGGCCTCCATGATCTTTGCCGGAATCTCCGGTTCGTTCGTCGCGGACACCGCCGGGCTGGGAACGGTGGAGATGAAGGCCATGACCGACCGCGGGTACAATCCCTACTCGGCGGCCGCCGTGACCGTGGCCAGCTCGACCATCGGCCCCATCATCCCGCCCAGCATCATCCTGATCATCTACGCCATCGGCGCGCGGGTCTCCATCGCCCGCATCTTTCTGGCCGGCGTGGTTCCCGGGATCCTGATCGGGGTCATGATGATGATCGGCGCCTACCTGATGGCCGCGCGGCGTCCCCAGGAATACCCCAGGGAGAAACGGCCTACCCTGCCCGAGTTTTTCCGGGCTTTTTACAATTCCATTCTGGCCGTGGTTTCGCCCCTGATCATTTTGTGGGGCATGGTAGGCGGCGTGATCACGCCCACGGAGGCCGGCGTTCTGGCCGTGGTCTGGAGCCTGTTCGTGGGGGCGGTCTACAGGGAGATCAGCTACGGCAAACTGAAAAAGGTTTTGCTCGACTCTTTTCTTTCCAGCGCCCACATCATGTTCCTGATCGCGGTGGGCAACCTGATGGGCTGGATCATCGCTATGGACGGCGCTTCCAACGCCATCGCGTCGCTGATGGCCGATTTTTCGCAAAACAAAATCGTTCTGCTGGTGTTCATCAACATCGCGGCCCTTTTGATCGGCTGCCTGATGGAGCCCACGCCGGCGCTGCTGGTCTGCCTTCCCATTTTCGAACCTATCGTCCAGCAGGCCGGCATCGACCCGCTGCACTTCGGCATTCTGCTGTGTCTGAACCTGACCATCGGGATGCTGACGCCGCCCGTGGGGCTGGGCCTCTACGTGATGTGCTCGGTTGTGGATGTCCGGTTCGAGCCCCTGGCCCGCAGGGTTTTGCCCTTTTTGCTGATTCTGATTCTGGGCCTGATTGTCATCACCTACATACCGGCCCTGTCGCTCTGGCTGCCGAACCTGTTGATGCCGCTCTGAGCCCGGAGGGCGTCCAGTTCCCTTTCCAACCCCCTGGAGGCGGCCGCGGCCGTTTCCAGGTCGGCGCGCTCGAATCGGACCTTGTCGCCGGGCGCGGCCTGGGCCAGGCGCCGTAGATCGGACGAGATCACCACGCCGGCCTTGCAGTACCCGCCAGTGACCTGGGAGTCTGCGGCCAGGACGATGGGTTTCCCGTCGCGGGGGACCTGGACCGCCCCGGGGACCACGGGTTCGCTGATGACATCCGCACCGGCCCGGTGCGCCACGGCCGGGCCGTCGAAGCGGTAGGCCATGCGGCCGGATTCGGGGCGCACCGTGAAAATCGAGTCGTACAGGACGGCGAGACCGGCCGGGGTGAACGCTTGTTCCTGCGGGCCGGCGACCAGGCGGAGGTGGACCGGGCCTTTCTCCGGCCCGGCAAAGGCCTGCGGGCAGCCGTACACGGCTGGCTTCAGTTCCGCACATCCGGCAGGGTTGACTTTCAGGACCTGCCCGGAAACCAACGGACGGCCGATGCGGGCGATGGTGCAGACCGACGCGCTTCCCAGATAAATCGGCGCGTCGAAGCCGCCGGCCGCGGCCAAATAGGCCCACAGCCCCCGGCGGCGCCGCTTGAAATAAACAACCTGCCCTGGTTCCAGGATCAGCCGGCTCCAGGGCGGGCACGGCCGGGAATCGATCGTCAGCCCCAGGTCGGCGCCGGCGACGGCGATGTTTATTTTTCGGAGCGCCCGCATTTTCAGTCCCTGGTAAAGAATTTCCAGGGCCGCCGCGCCGTCCGGGTTGCCTGCCAGGATGTTGGCGGCGCGGAGGGCGGGGGCGTCCATGGCCCCGGCCAGGGGGATCCCGTAACCGCGCCAACCCGGCCGGCCCAGGTCCTGAAACGTGCTCTGGGGGCCGGGGGCGATGACTTCAAAGGCGGGGCCGTCACGCATCGGCTCCCTCCGGGATGGGCGCCGGCCATGTCCCGGCGGCGTCTCCCCGCCCCGACGCAACCGTGAACCGCAGGCGATCACCGGGAAGGAACGGCGAGGGCGGGGTGCGGCCCGGGTCGTACAGCCGCCGGGCGGTGCGGCCGATGAAATGATATCCCGACGGTTGATCGATGGTGACCACCCCGGCCTGGAGGCCCCCGACGCCCACCGAACCCGCGGCCACATGGGTCCGGGGCGTGGGCCGCCTCGGCGCGGCCAGGGTTTCGGGCAGCCCCCCCAGGTAGGGCTGGGCGCCGATGAACCCCAGGAAAAAAATAACGAATTCCGTTCCAGAAAAAAGCCGGACCACTTCATCGACCGGTTTCCCGGCGTGGGCGGCCAGGTCTTCCAAATCCGGCCCCTCCGGGCCGCCATACACGGTGGGCAGCTGGAAAAGGCGGCCCGGGGGAAGCGAGCCGATTTCCAGGTCCGGGACCAGACCCGAGACATACCCGGTCGCCTCCCGGTAGCCCACGCGGCCGGGGTCGTAGAACACGGCCAGGCAGCGGTAGCTTGGCACGAGGTCCGCCAGCCAGCCCGGAGCAGCATCCTGGAGCAGCCGGGCCAGACCCAGAACCGCGGCCGTGACGGCGGGGTCGATCCGGTTTTCGAAACAGACCAGCACCGCCTGGTCGCCCAGGGGCCTATATTCAGGACGTTCGCATGAACCCTTCATATCAGTTCGGACAGGGGCCTTGTTTCAAGCCCCAGCCGCCGGATGACCGCGACCACTTTACGGGCCATTTCCAGGGCGCCGGGGGAGTCACCGTGCAGCATCATGGACTCGAAGGGTATGTCCACCAGATCGCCGTCGATTGTCCGGACCCGCCCGTCGGTCAGCATCCGCTCCACCCGGTCGGCGATTTCGTTCAGATCGTGGATGACCGCGCCGGGCATTTTCCGTGGCGCCAGGCGCAGCCGGGAGTCGTACGCCCGGTCCACCAGCACGGCCCGGGCCGTGGCCAGCCCCATGTCCGCCGCCGCATCCGGCAGGTAGCTGCCGGGCAGGGCCAGGTAGATCATGTCCGGGTCCACGGCCAGGACCGCCCTGAGAAAAGCCCGCCCCAGGGCCGGGTCGCTTTCCATCATGACCGTCAGGGCGCCGTGCTGGATGACGTGCTGCAGCTTCCGGCCCCGGGCCTCGACAAAGGCCTTGAGCGCGCCCATCTGGTAGACGCACATGTCCTCGAGCTCGTCCGGGCTGACCGCCCAGGCCCGCCGTCCGAAGGCCGTCCGGTCCGGCAGGCCCGGATGCGCGCCGATCATGACCCCGTTTTCCACGGCCAGATCGACCGTGGCCCGCAGGACGTGCGGGTCCCCGGCGTGAAATCCGCAGGCCGCGTTGGCCGAAGTGATCATCGGCATGATCTCCCGGTCGTAACCGACACGGTAGGGCCCGAAGTCCTCGCCCAGGTCGCAGTTCAGATCGACCGCCGTTCTTTGGGCCATTCGGATACTCCTCTTGTGTGTTCGCACACTCTTTCGAGGTTCTCGGTTTTCTTGCCATCCCCGCAAGGAGATGATTTTACAATTTTCAAGCCGAAGCGGCAATCCTTGATTCCGCCGGCAAACCGCGAGAAAGGAGCCGGATTATGCGCACCATCATCGTCAACGGAACCGTGATCAACGGAGACGGTCACAGCGTGTGGCGGGACCATTCGATCGCCATCGAAGACGGGATAATCACCGACGTGATCGACAAGCCTTACCTGCCCTTCGACCCGGCGGACAGGATTCTGGACGCCCGGGGCGGCGTCGTGGCACCGGGCGCCATCAATCACCACTCACACGGCGGAGTGCTGGGGCCTTTCAATGTCTTCGGCGAGGTCACACTCTCGCCGGAGCGGGTCCGGCAGAACCTCAACCGGCACATGTCCGGAGGAACCACCACTGTGGTCAACGCCTGCGGCTGGCCGATCATGGCCGAAGTGGAGGCGACGAACAAGCGGCACCCGGTCAACATCTTCGCGGGCACTGTTCACGCCCCGGCCCATCTCAGGCACTCCAGGGCCGTGGACGGCCTCGGGCTGAAGCCGTGGCACGAGAGCGCGAGCGTGGCTGAAATGCTGGAACAGGGCGCCGCGGCCATCGGGGAGGTCGGGGCCCCGTGCGCGGCCCACGGCACGCCCCAGATTTCGAGAGAGCTCAACCGCCCGCTGGGCGTCCGCCAGGTACAGGATCTGAAGGAGGCGGCCCTGGGACCCGGGGTGGACCCCGACGCCTTTGACCGCGACCGGGTGATCGGTGTGCTCGAGCAGACCGGACTGGCGGACGTCCTCACCCCGGACCAGGTCCGGGACCTGATGGACCGGCACGTGGTGCACCCCTACCGCCTGACCGTGGATTGCGTCGACGAATTCGCCGAGTTGTCGCTCCGGCACGATGCGACCCTGCTGTTCCACAACACGCCGGACACCTGGGACCTGTGCCTCGACATTGCGGGGAAGATCGGCCACCGGCTGGTCGCCCTGCACTGCAACTACGCCTTCACACCCGAGGAAGCGGTGAAAAACGCCAGGGAGCTGCGCGCACGCGGCGCCAAGGTAGACATCTTCACCGGCGACTCCTTCGGCGCCCAAGCGTTCATCCCCAGGCCGGACACGGCCTGGGCCCTGTTTGAACACCGGCTCGTGGACCTGGTCTCCACGGACTACATCGCCGGGTATTGGGACGCCCCCCTGATGGTGCTGGACCAGGCGGTCCGGGCCGGATTCCTGACCGCGCCCCAGGCCGTGGGCATGTGCACCGGAAACGTCCTGGACGCGCTCCCGAGACTCGGCAGGCGGCGCGGCCGCATCGCGCCGGGACAGGCCGCGGACGTCATCGTCACCAGGGCCGACAGCCTGGCCCGGCTGCGCTGGGTGATCATCGGGGGGCGGATCGTCTGGCCGGATCCTCTGCCGGTGGAACAGCCGGCCGACGTTTTTGAACAGGACGGGCCGGTTTCACAGGGAAGACCGACATCTTGACGAAGAGGCCCCCAAGTGTGCCGAAGATGTACCGCCCCGCCCGATCAGGGTGCGGGCCCTGGGGCCTTCGACGGACGCCGTGTCAGCCAGGGCACCCCGCACCCAGATGAATCAAACGGGCCTGCCTTGGTTTTTCCTGGTGTTTAGACCTGGTATGGCCACAATCTGGTCACAAAAAGCTCCGTTGAAAAAATACTTTGACTTGCGCGCATTATTCATGCAATATGCGTTCAAGCTTCGCGCATTCTGCGCTGACGACATCATCTTGGGGAGCGGCGTGTATGGCGTCTCAGAAACAGCTTTGGGAATTGAGTGAACCGGCCGAGAGCTATGATGCGGTCATCATTGGAGGCGGTTTGCACGGCCTGGCGACGGCCTACTATCTTGCCAGGGACCATAAGATGAGCAATGTCGCCGTCCTGGAGCGCAACTATCTCGGGTACGGGGGGTCCGGCCGGAACACCGAGGTGATCAGGGCAAACCAGAGGGCGCCCGAGATATTGCCTCTCTACGTCCAATCCAATCAACTCTGGAACGAGCTCGGGGCCGAACTGGAATGGAACCTCATGGTGTGGATGAAGGGCCTGATAGGGCTCGCCCACAACGACGCGGGCCTGAACGCGATGCGGCTGCGCCACGAAACCCAGGTGCGCATGGGCATCGAAAACCACCTGCTCAGCCCCGGGGAAATAAAAAAGCTGGTTCCGGCTCTTGACATCACCGACAATCCCGCGATCCCGATTGTCGGCGGCTATTACAACCCGCCCGGAGGACAGGTGCGGCACGACGCCGCGGTCTGGGGGTTTTCCAAGGGGTGCAGCAGGCTCGGGGTCGACCTGTGCCCCGGGGTGGAGGTGACGGGCATCGTGGTGGAGGGCGGCCGTGTCACCGGGGTCGAGACCACGAAAGGCCCCATATCCGCGCCCATCGTGCACATGGCTGCCGGAGGGTGGTCCTCCGAGGTCGCCCGCATGGCCGGCATAGATCTTCCCGTGGTCACCCTGCCGCTTCAGGCCCTCGTGACGGAATGCGTGAAGCCCTTCCTGAATCACGTGGTCATCGACGAATTGTATTTCTGCTACGTTCAGCAGTCCATCAAAGGGGATCTCATCATGGGGGCCCACCTGGACCCCTGGCAGAGCTATCACAATTACAACACCTATGAGTTTGCGGCGGAGCAGGCCTATTTCGTCCTGCAACTCTTTCCGGACCTGGCCCACCTCAAGCTGATGCGCGCGTGGGCCGGTCTTTGCGACATGACGGTCGACGGCGCGCCCATCATGGGAGAGTGCGGCCCGGAGGGCCTTTATATCGACGCCGGCTGGGGCTACTTCGGTTTCAAAAGCTCCACCGCTTGCGGCAGGAACATGGCCGAGCTCATTGCGACGGGCCGTTGCCCCGAGAACATCAAGTCCCTTGGAATGGATCGGTTCCTCGAGGGGCGTATGGTGCCGGAAGTCTATCTGGCAAGAAGTTGACGGAGGCGAAAGATGGGTTTTCTGATCGATTGCCCGAATTGTGGACCAAGATCGGTCTACGAGTTCAAATTCGGCGGGGAGGACAAAACACCCCCCGGTCCGGAGGGCGGAGTCGAGGCATGGCGACGCTATTTCTACTTCAACCGGAACGTGAACGGCTTGAGCGACGAGTGGTGGTTTCACAGCGGGGGGTGCGGGGCATGGCTTCGGGTGTCCCGAAACACCGCGACCAACGAGGTGATATCCGTGAGCAGGGCGAGTGCCGAGGGCGAGGTTGAAAAATGAGCGACCGTTTGGAAAAAAGTCCAGGTGAGGTGGTGGACAGGTCCCGGCCTATCACCCTCCACTACAGCGCTCAGGCGATACGATGTTTCGAAGGCGACACGGTGGCGACCGCCCTGTACGCCGCCGGCTTGAGGGATTTGGGCAGCTCGTTCAAGTATCACAGGCCCCGGGGAATATCCGACCTGGGCGTGCACGCCACGGAACCGTTGATGGAGGTGGACGGCAGGCCGAACTCCCGCATTGCCCGGATCCTGGTCCGTGACGGCATGCGGGTGGAGCCGCAGAAGAAATCCGGAGTGGATCTCTACAGATTCGCCGACAAGGCGGCCGGCGCTCTGGAGGCAGGCTTCTATTACAAATCGAAGACATTGATCAAATCCAGGACGGCCTGGAACAAGGCGCGTGAAATGATGCGCACGGCGCCGGGTAATCTCGGGGAGATCAGGGACCTGAGTGAAAAGCCAAAATTCGAGGAGGTCCACGCCACCCCCGACGTGCTTGTCGTGGGAGCGGGTGCGGCCGGCATGGAGGCGGCCCTTGTGGCTGCCCGGGGAGGGGTGCGTGTCATGCTGGTGGAGGCCGAGCCGCGGCTTGGGGGCTTCGAGAGATTCCAGGGCTCTCTTCGCTGGGAGCCGGTGAGGGCCCTGATCGAGCGGGTGGGGGGGGTGGAGAACATTCACGTCCTCACCTCCTGCACAGCGGCCGCGGCGTACCCGGACGGTATGATCGCCTGCATCGAGGCCTGTTCCCCCGAGGAGGGGTTCGCCGAGAGAAGCTGGCTTGTGAGGGCCGGGGCCGTTGTGGTTGCGACAGGCGCCATAGACCGGCCGCTGATCTTCGAGAACAACGACCGGCCCGGGACGATCCTGCCCCAGGCGGCCCAGAGGCTCGTCCATCTTTACGGCATCAGACCCGGGGAAAGGGTCCTCGTCTCCGGTGGGGACGACTACATATACAAAGTGTGTCTGGATCTGGTCCGTGCAAAGGTGACGGTGGCGGGCCTCCTCGATTTCCGGACCCATGGCGGGAAAACAAAAATCAGGGATGAGCTCCAGGCCGAGGGAGTGGACGTTCTCCAGGGGTTTGCCGTCTCCGCGGCGAAAGGGAAGAAGGAAATCAACGGCGTTGAGCTGCGGCGTGTCGGCGGCGGTGAGAGCAGGAGCATCAAGTGCGACACCCTGGTCGCCGCCTGCGGGAGAACGACCCTTGTCAAGTTGATCGCGCAGGCGGGTGCCTCCATCGAGTACGATCCCGGACTCGGCATCCACAGGGCTTCTGCCCTGCCGCCCAAATACCAGATGTGCGGCCGTCTCACGGGACAGGGTGAGGTCGAGGCGATCAGGGCCCAGGGCCGGCTCGCCGGGGCAAGGGCTCTCGCCTTTCTGGGCGCGGATGCGGAAGCCGGGATACGGGAGGCGGAAGATGCGCTGAGAGCCGCCCCGACCATGGAAGCGAACCCTTCCCAGCCAGAGGTTCCGGGACAGCGATCGCGTCGTTTCATCGACCCGGGTAACGATGTCACCGAAAAAGACATCGACCTTGCCTTGAGCGAGGGTTTTCTCCACACGGAAATGATCAAGAGGTACACCACCGCCACCATGAGCCCCGAGCAGGGCGCTTACAGCCAGGCGAATTTCCTCGATTGCCTGGCCCGGGGTGGCACCGACCGGATGAATAGCCAGAGGATCACCACGCCGAGGCCGCCTCTCGTGGGGGTGTCGCTGGGCGTCATGGGGGCCGGGTTTCACGACCAGCCCAGGCTGACCCCCCTGCACCACGTCCAGATGAGTCTGGGGGGCAAACCTTTGAGGACGGGGCCGTGGATCCGCATCGAAGATTTCGGGTCCCCGGAGCAGGAAAGCCTGGCCGTTCACCGGGCGGCCGGTCTCTGCGACGTGTCCACCCTCGGGAAATTCAGGGTTTTCGGCCCCGATGCCGCCAAGCTGCTCGATCGGGTCCACACGAAAGGGGTCGAGAAGCTGGAAGGCCCAAAAATTCTCTACACCGCAACCTGCAACGAGGAAGGCGTCCTCATCGACGACGGGGTCATCATCAAGCGGGAGGATTGCGATTTTTATGTGACGACGAGCACCGCCAGAGCCCCCCTGGCGAAGGAGTGGTATGAACGCTGGCAGAGGGATGAAAGCTGGAATGCCTGGGTCAGCGACCTGACGGACGCACATGGCGGGATGAACCTCTCCGGCCCGAGGTCGCGGGAGATCCTCTCCCGGGTCATCGACGCGGACATCTCGAATCAGGCCCTGCCCTACATGCACTGGGTTTCGGCCGATGTCGCAGGGGTCCCGTGCCTGGTGTTCCGGATGGGGTTCCTGGGGGAGTTGAGCTTCGAGATCCACTGTGCCGCGAGTCAGGCGGCCCATGTGTGGCGGGCCCTCCTGGCTCGAGGCGGGGACGTCGGGCTGAGGCCGGTGGGCCTGGAAACCCAGCTGACCTGCAGGCTCGAGAAGGGTCACGTCCTGCCGGGGCTGGATACGGACGGCAACACGACCCTTTTCGAGTCTCACCTGGGGTGGCTTCGCGACAAGGGCCGCCGCGACATGGTGGGCGGGGCCATGCTGGGTCTTTTGGAGAAGGACCCGCTGAGGGCGAGGGTGACCCCGTTCCTTCTTGACGGGCGAGTCGACGTCAAGGAAGGGTATCTGGTCGTTTCTGAGGAAAAAACAGGGCGTACCGGTCACGTCACCTCCGTGCGCTACAGTCCAACCCTTGACAGCACCATAGGGCTCGCCCTGGTGGAGCCTCACGCTGAGATGAACGAGACGGGTGGACTCAGGCTCGCGGGAGGCGGACGGGAATTCAAGGCCACAATCTCCGGGACACCTTTTTATGACCCAAAGGGGGAGAGGTTGACCTTATGATTACGAGGAGCAGATGCATCGTTCAGCCCGATTGGGCCGGGCAACCCGTCGAATCCGATGTCGGCGGCTGGCCGGTGATCGAGAGGTTCGGGCCCGTCGAGGAAAAAACCGAGACGTGTGTCGCGGATCTGACCCACCGTCCCAAGGCCGTCCTGTACGGCCCGGCCCTCGGGGAATACGGCAAGCTCGTCCCCGGCAGTGCTCTCTGGACAGGGCGGGGTTTCCTCAGCCTGGTCAAGCCCGGGGAGGCGGTTCTCTTCGATCTCGCCGGCCCCATGGAGTCGTCGCTGCCCCCGGAAGCCACGGACGTGACCGATGCCTGGGTGCTCCTGTCCGTTTGGGGGGCCAGGGCCGACGAGGTGCTCCAGCGCTTGTTTTCGGTTGATTTGATCCGGCCCGGGGGCGGGGAACCCTTTCACCTCGTAACCCGCTGGCACGCGCTCGTCGTGCAGATACTGAACATGAGAGCCCGCGAACCGGGCTATCTGCTGGCCACGGATCGTTCGCACGGGCAGAATCTTTTCGACGGCCTCATTCATGCCGGACGGCATCTGGGGCTCGGCCCCGTTGGAATGGAACGGTGGCTGAAATGGTTCGAGGGCCTGCGCTTCTCCCGCCTTTAAAGTCCCCCTTGCCGGAGCATGACAGAAAGTTGCTCTTCAAGGATCGGATTATCCGAAAACAGGAACGGGTGCTAATCCACTCTTTTTTCTCAAGTGGATTCTGCGCGCCCGCCTTCCTCCACTTGACACCCTCCGCCGGTTCCGTTATGCCCCTTGAAGGCTTTTTGAGGCAACACTGTAAAAAAGGAATTATCTTTGGGTATGGATCCCTCAAAACTGGTGAAGGTCTTCCGTCCCTTCCGGACCCTCGTCCCCCTGTTCAAAAGGAATGCCTGGCGGCTGGCGGCAGGTCTCTTTTTTCTCTTTCTGGTGGACTTCCTCCTGCTCCAGATCCCGCTCATCATCAAGGCGGCCGTGGATGCGCTCACAAGGCTGCAGGCCACCCCCGGCCTGCTGTTGAAATACGCCGGGGCCATCGTGGGCCTAGCGCTCGCCATTGCCGTCTTCCGCTTCATCTGGAGGCTTGCCCTCCTGGGTCACTCCCGTATCCTGGAGAAAGGGCTGCGCGAGCAGCTTTTTGCACACCTCCAGTCCCTGAGCCCCGCCTTTTACCAGCGCATGAGCACCGGGGACGTCATGGCCCACAGCATCAACGACCTCAACGCCGTCCGCATGGCCGCGGGCATGGGTCTGGTGGCCATGGCCGACGCCGTGGTCCTGGGCGCGGCCGCCCTTGGTTTCATGGTGCACATAAGCCCCAAACTCACCTTGATCGCCGCCCTGCCCATGCCCGTGATCGCCGTAGCCACCCGGGCCATGACCAAAAAAATGTCCTCGGGGCACGAAAAGGTCCAGCAGGCCTTTTCCGGACTGACCGAACGCGTCCGCGAGGCCTATGCCGGGATACGGATCATCAAGTCCTACGCCCGGGAGCCGTGGTTTCTTTCAAGGGTTCGCGGGGAAAGTGAGCACTACGTCCATGCCAACCTCGGGCTCGCCCGCACCCTCGCCCTTTTCATGCCCCTCATGGCCGTGTTCACCAACCTGGGTCTCGGCCTCATCGTCTGGTTGGGTGGGCGGCTGACCATTCTCAACGAGATCACCACCGGGGACTTCGTGGCCTTCACGGCCTATCTGAGCATGCTCGCCTGGCCCATGATGGCCCTCGGGTGGGTGGTCAACCTCCTTCAGAGGGGCGGGGCGTCCATGCGCCGGATCAACAAAATCCTCGAAACGGAACCTGAAATCAAATCCCCCCGGGACCCCCTTCCCATGCCGCCCTCCCGCGGGGGGCTCTCGGTGGAAGGCCTTAACCTGAGATATGAGGGCCAGGAGCACCACGCACTCAAGGACATCTCCTTCCGCACGGCGCCGGGGGAGACCTCGGCCCTGGTGGGACGGGTGGGGTGCGGCAAAACCACCCTCCTCCTGTGCCTCCCGAGACTCGTCCCCGTGCCCGAGGAAACCGTCTTTCTGGACGGCGTGGACATCACGCGCGTCTCTCTCGAGGGCCTCCGGCAGGCCGTGGGTTTTGTCACCCAGGAGTCCATCCTGTTCTCCGACACCATACGGAACAATCTGCTGCTCGGCCGCCGGGACATCGGTGACGACATCCTCACGAGCGCGCTGGACGCGGCCGAGTTCCTTCAGGAGCTCCAGGGCCTTGGAATGGGCCTGGACTCACGGATCGGCGAACGGGGCCTTTCCCTGTCCGGGGGGCAGAGGCAGCGCCTCACCATTGCGAGGGCGCTGGTCTCCTCCCCGCCTGTGCTCGTCCTGGACGACGCCCTCTCCATGGTGGACACCCAGACGGAGGAGCGCATCCTCAACAACATTCTAACCCGCCGATCCGGAAGGACGACCCTCTTCGTCTCCAACAGGCTGTCCACGATCATCCGGGCGGACAGGATCCTGGTCATGAAGGAAGGCCGGATCATTGAAGTGGGCACCCACGAGACCCTCATGGAGATCGGGGGCGAATACGCAAAAATCTACACCCGGGAGAAGCTCGCGCGCGAGCTCGAGGAGAACCGCCATTGAAGAAAGTGAACCCACGCGGGATCGCAGGTTGACATGCACGGAGAGTATGGATACATCGAAGAAGGCCGGCTCGGCAAACCCTACAACCTGCGGCTGCTCAAGCGCCTCATCCCCTTTGCCGTCCCTCACAGGAAAATCATCCTGCTCGCCCTCGTCCTGACCATCGCGGGCACGGCCGTGGACCTGGCGCCGCCCTACCTGTCCAAGCTCGCCATCGACCGCTTCATCCTCGCCCCGTGGTACAGGGTGACGCTCGAAGGCGCGGCAGGCGCGGGCGAAACGGGCCGCTTGCGTGAACTCGTGGAGGCCGGGAAGGACGGCCGCTTCGGCCTGATTTCCCAGACCACGCTCGAAGACCAGGACCCGCAACTCATTCATCAATGGAGAACAGGGAACCTCCTCTCGGACGAACGGTACACCAAGGTCCCCGTGAAAGCCCTCACCGGCGCCCAGGCCGCGGCCTTGAGGGACGGGGGATTCGTGTTGGACGGGGAGACCCTGGCCGTGCCGGTGGAGGTCCTGAACACGCTCCCTCCCGAGGTCATCGCCGATGTGAGATCCCGGGACATCCGGGGGGCGGCGCTCCTTGGCGTCCTGATCCTGACCCTCCTCGCCCTGTCCTTCGGGACAGGGTATTTCCAGTACTACCTCCTGGAGCGGACAGGTCAGGGCATGATGCATGACATCCGGTTGAAACTGTTCGACCGAATCCAGGGCCGGACCATGCGCTTTTTCGATCACCAGCCCGTTGGGCGCCTGGTCACCAGAACCACCAATGACATTGAAAACCTCAACGAGCTTTTCAAGTCGGTCCTGGTCACGGTCTTCAAGGACGCCTTTCTGCTCGTGGGCATCGTGGCCATACTCCTCTTCATGAACTGGAGGCTGGCTCTCATAAGCTTCGCCCTGGTGCCCTTCATCTTCGCCCTGACCATGCTCTTCAGCTCCCTGGCACGGGACGCCTTCCGCGAGCTGCGCGAAAAGATCGCCAAGATGAACTCTTTTCTCCAGGAGCGCATCACGGGCATGCGCATCATCCAGATCCTGACCCGTGAAAGGGAGCAGATGAGGGAGTTCTCCGTCATCAATCATGAAAACTACCTGGCGGGAATGCGGCAGATTCGGATCTTCGCAGTCTTCATGCCCCTCATGGAGGTCCTCTCCTCCTTTGCCGTGGCCCTCCTCTTGTGGTACGGGGGCGGCAAGGTGATTCAGGAGCAGCTCACACTGGGCTCCCTGGTGGCCTTTATCAGTTACATGCAGATGTTCTTCAAACCCATCCGTGACATCAGCGAGAAGTACAACATCATGCAGGCGGCCATGGCCTCCACGGAGAGAATCTTTGAATTCATGGACGTGGACGAGGAAGAGATCGAGGAATCCGGGGAGCCTGGCGGGCACAGACCCCAAGGCAAGGTGGAGTTCCGGGGGGTCCATTTCGGGTACAGGGAGAACCAGACGGTGGTCGAGGACGTCTCCTTCACCGTCGATCCAGGCGAAATGATCGCCCTGGTGGGTCCCACCGGCAGCGGGAAGACCACCCTGATTCATCTCATCGAACGGCTCTACGAGGTCCGGAAGGGCGAAATCCTGGTGAATGGAAGAGACATACGCCAATGGCCCGGAAGCGATCTCCGCTCGGGGGTGGGCCTTGTCATGCAGGAGGTTTTCCTGTTCGCGGGAACCGTGTTCGACAACGTGTCCCTGGGCCGCCCGGGCATCGGGCCCCGCCAGGTGGAGAGGGCGCTCGAGGAGTCCAATGCCCGCACCATCGTGGACCGGCTTCCCGGCGGGCTGGACCACGTGATCGGGGAGGGGGGCGCCACCCTGTCGGCAGGTGAGCGGCAGCTCCTCTCTTTCGCTCGGGCCCTGGCCTCCGACCCGGCCATCCTTATCCTGGACGAGGCCACCTCAAGCGTGGATCCCGAGACCGAGCGGCTCATCCAGGAGGCGGTGACGCGCATGACGGAGAAACGCACAACCCTGGTGGTGGCCCATCGGCTCTCAACCATCCGGGAGGCCGACCGCATCCTGGTCCTCCACCGGGGCCGCGTCCGGGAGCAGGGGACACACGAGGAGCTCATGGCCATGGGGGGGATCTATTCGAGGCTGAACCGCCTGCGGGAGGCCGGAAACGACAAGAGCGTTTCGAAATAAAAAAAATAAAAGATAAAAAGCATTACCACGAAGGTCACGAAGGTGACACGAAGCATACGAAAAAAACCACATGGAATAAATGTTTTATTTTTTTCTTTTCTTCGTGCTCTTCTCCCCTTCTTAGTGCTCTTCGTGGTAATGCTTTTCTTTTTTTTAGCTGGCGGGATCCAGCCTTTCCAGCTCGGCCGTCACCTTGTCCCAGAGCTCGCGGACGCAATCCGCGGCCGCTCCGCGGGGGTCGTATTCCACGATGCTCCGGGTCTGGATCATGGCCTTGGTGAAACCCGGGTTGAATGGGATCTCGCCCAGGAAGGCGTGCCCCTCCTGTTCCGTCTTGTCCCGGATCACGGCCGTGGTCTCTGGGTTCAGGTCCGCCTTGTTGACGCAGACCATGACAGGGACCCTGAAGAAGTCCGCCAGCTGGGAGACCCGCGCCAGGTCGTGAACCCCCGAGACCGTGGGTTCTGTCACGATGAGGGCCGCGCTCGCCCCGCCCAGGGAGGCGATCACGGGGCAGCCCACCCCGGGGGGGCCGTCCGTCAGGATCATGGATCGGCCTTCCTGCTCCGCGATCTTGCGGGCCTCCTGCCTCACCAGGGCCACAAGTTTCCCGGAATTTTCCTCCGCAGGCGCGAGCCGCGCATGGACCATGGGTCCGAAACGGCAGTCCGAAAGATACCACTCGCCGCAGACATTGGAATTGAAGTCAATGGCCTTTTCAGGGCAAAACCAGACGCACACCCCGCAGCCTTCGCAGTCCAGGGGGTCCACGACAAAATCCTCGCTGATGGCCTCCCACCTGCAGAGATCCCTGCACACACCGCAGGACGTGCAGTCCCCGGCCCGAATGAAGGCCGTGTGCCCGCTCTCGAAAGGTTCCTTTTTCCGAGGCACGGGCGCCAGGATCAGGTGAAGGTCGGGGGCGTCCACGTCCGCGTCACAGAAGACGGCATTGCCGGCAAGGGCCGCAAAGGCGGCCATCAAGCTGGTCTTGCCGGTCCCGCCTTTCCCGCTGATCACGACCAGCTCTTTCATCGCCCCTGCCCCCTATTCTGTCCGGTCACAAGGTCCTCGATGTTCCTGTACAAATCGTAAAAACGCTCCTTCCACTCCGGCATGATCGAAACAATGGGCACCCCGTGGGAATAGGCCTCGGCGACACGCCTGTCGAACGGGATCTCCATGAGAATGGGGATTTCCTCCGCGGAGGCAAAGGAGTGGGTCTCGTCGAAACCGTTCTCCGCCCGGTTGATCACCAGGCCGCAGGGCAGGCCCAGGATCTTGATCACCTCAACGGCCAGCTTGAGATCACTCAGGCCGAAGGGGGTCGGCTCGGTCACCAGAACCACAAAGTCGGTCTGTTTGACGGCGGCGATGACCGGGCAGGATGTCCCCGGCGGGGAATCGATGATCACGATCCGATCGGGGAGGGCCTCGGATCGGACCCGTTTTACGAGCGGGGGCGCCAGTGCGACCCCCACATTGAGCTCGCCGGTGGCGAGAGGCAGGTCCCCGCTGCGACCCACCTTGACCGTGCCGAGTTCTTTCCCTACCTCATGGATAGCCCCCACCGGGCAGACAGCCGTGCATCCTCCGCAGCTGTGACAGAGTTCCGGGAAGGTGAGGATCGTGTCCCCGATCAGGGTGATCGCCTTGAATTCACAGATCTCCGCACACTGTCCACATCGGGTGCAGATCTCCTCATCCACCTCCGGCACCGGGCTCGTGAACTGCTCGACCCTGTCCCACGAGGGCTGGAGAAAGAGATGGGCGTTGGGCTCTTCCACATCACAGTCCAGGAGTTGAACCCCGGAACCGATGGAAAGGGCGAGGTTCACGGCAACCGTTGTCTTTCCCGTTCCGCCCTTTCCGCTGGCAATGGAAATGATCATTGTGCTTCCGACTCGTCCCCCTATTCCCTGGTCATGTAGGCGCCGCACTGCGGGCACTTGATCTCGAAGCACGGCTTACCGCGCTCGTGAGACGTTGTGGCGCCACAGCTGGGGCACACGCAATTCCCGCCCGGGCCCATGGCGCGGCCTCCCCCCATGCCGCCGCCGCCCGCGCCGCGGCCTTGTCCCTGGCCTTGTCCTCCGCCTCTTCCTTGTGAAGGCATTTCGTCCTCCTAACCCATGGATCTAATGGTCACACACATTGGCCCCGGTCATCAGCGTGCCTGACAGATACTGGTTAACCAGGGGCTCCGGCGCATCCATGGGGGCGCCGGTCACCACCTTGATTCCATTCTGCCTGAAGAGGTCCTGTGCCCTGGACCCCATGCCGCCCGCGATGATCACGTCCGCACCCTTCTCGTGGAGCCACTGGGGAAGGACCCCCGGCTCATGAGCCGGGGGGTTGAGCATCTGGGTTCCCACGATTTTACCTTCGCTGCTCTCCACGAGGGCGAACTGGTCGCAGTGCCCGAAGTGGGCGCACAATTTGCCCTGGGCTACGGGTATGGCGAATACGATTTTTTCCATGGCTGAAACCTCTTTCTCCTTGGGTGTTTCTTCTCTTGATTTGCGAGACTCCTCGGCCTCGGTGACTGCATCCACAATGGCGTTGAACCCCTTTGAGTAGGGGGTGTTCCCATCCAGCAGGAGCTTCAGGGCGCCACGGTCCCCAAGGCGGACAACCTCGGGCTCGATCGGGAGGGTTCCCAAAAGCCTCAGCCCCTCCCGTGAAGCGAGCCCGCGCGCCCCGTTGGTGTTGAAGAGGTCGATCTGCTTGCCGCAGTGGGGGCAGGTCAACCCGCTCATGTTTTCCACAAGACCCAGGATGTTCATCTTGACCTGCCGGCAGAAATTGATGGATTTTCGAACGTCCGCAAGGGAGATCTCCTGCGGTGTGGTCACAATCACGGCCCCCGCGTCCTTTATTGTCTGGGCCACGGTGAGCGGCTCATCTCCCGTGCCCGGCGGGGAATCGATAATGAGGTAGTCCAGATCCGGCCACTCGATGTCCGAGATAAATTGACGGATAACCCCGATTTTGATGGGGCCCCTCCAGATGGTTGCCGCGTCCCGGTTCTCCCCCATGAGACACTCGATGGAAATGGCGTGGAGGTTGGGCAGGGAGGCCACGGGCAGCGCCTTTCCGGAGGTCCCCGAGACTTCGATGCTGCACGGCAGCCCCAGGAGCCTCGGAATGCTGGGACCGTGGAGGTCTACGTCCATGAGGCCCACCTTGTACCCGCGGTGGGCCAGGAAGAGGGCCAGCGTGGCGGCGACGCTGCTCTTGCCCACCCCCCCCTTTCCGCTCATCACAAGGACTTTGTTCTTGATCCTCGCGAGTCGATTCCCGATCTCAATGTCCTGTTGTGCGTGCTGATCCTGCTGCGATTTCATGCCGCAGCTCTTTTGTTCCTCTGCCATCTCCTTGCTCAAGCCTCCTGAGTCTCTTATTTTTCGTATTTTTTATTCACGCTTCCGCACCTGCCCCTGGGTCCTCTCTCCCCGCGCCGACATGCCCGCGGCTCGGCCGAATCGCACCTTCTCTGCTTCCACGGTTTCCCTTTGCTTCCGGGCATGAGAAAGGCGTCCTCGTAGAGTTTTCCGTTGATAAAAGCGCTCAGAACCTCTTCGGCCGAGCCCGAGATCCCTTGAATCACCCGGATGTCCGAGGCGGAGATGCGCCTGGAAAAAGGATTGGATATGGCACTGCATATGAGGGTGCCGACTTCAAGCGCCTTGATCTTTGCGCAGCGCCGTGCGATGTCGTCCCCCTCCATACTTTCAATGACGCGTTTGTTTTTTTCGCTCCCGTCGATGTCGACGACCAGAAGCCGTGTTGCCGTATCGAAAACCGGTGAGATTTTATCGCCCCAAATCGGAATCGCCACCCTCATGATATGTCCACCTTGCCCACGGCGCTCGTCCGGCCGAAACCATCCATCAATTTCCCGGCACCCGATGATTCAAGACAAAGGCTCCGGCTCCCGAAGGCCATGCGGTTGAAATTCGTCAATCGGTATCCAATAGAAACATGGCACATTTCGGATGGAAAAATTATCAGGTGGGAGGCGGGCCTAAGCCCAGTGACCTTCCACGTTCGCCTCGCCGGCGACCGTATACTCACCCTTTATGTAGGCCTGAACGGCATCCTTTATCTTGCCCGAGACGCCGACCACCACTTCCACGCCGGCCGCCTGGAGGACCTTGAACGCATTGGGCCCGCAGTTGCCGGTCAATACGGCCGCGGGCTTCTTCGCGGCCACATTCTGGGCGGACTGAATTCCCGCACCCTGGGGCAGATTCATGCTTTGAACATTTTCCACGGCCTCGTATTCCATGGTCTCCGTGTCAATGATCAGAAACCACGGCGCCCTCCCGAATCGCTGATCCACATTGCCTTCAATGTCCCCATCCTGCGCTGTTACAGCTATTTTCATAGTAATTTATACCCCCTTTTGCAGCGCCTGAAATGCTTCTCAATCAAATCCCGGCTGCCGCCCCTTTCCACAGAATAAAAATATCCGGGGTCGGCGAATGATCTGAATCCGGTTAAACCCCTGTCCAATCGCCTTCCAACCCCGTGTGCCGTGTGTCGGCGCAAGGTCTGCATTGCACAGGTTGTGCCAAAGCATGCTCAATGCGGCCACAAAGGGCTATCTCATTGAATTCAGAATGGATTTAAAACGAAGATCCGGCAGTGGGGGCGCCCTTGGGACCGGGACACCATTGCACAAATTCAATGCAGTAAAATTGAAAGAGTTGCATTTACGCAGAAAATGTGGGGCTTAAGGGAAATCCCGCCCTGGGGCGGGCGGGATTTCCCTGCTGAAGGCGTGCGTTAGAGACCCACTTCGGCAAGATCGGGGCCCAGATAGGCCCTCTCGTTCTCGCCTAGAACCCCCATGGACAGGCACAGGATGGTCCAGAGATGGACCGTGTAGTACCCGGCCTCGAAGTGCTCGGACAGGTCGTGTATCTGGGAATGGCAGTTGTGGCATGGGGCGATGCAGTACTGGGCTCCTGTGGACAGGATCTGATTGAGCTTGACGCTCCCGTACTTGTGCCGCGCCTCGGTGTAGCCGCTCTGGAGGTAGCCGCCGCCGCCGCCGCAACAGAAGTTGTTGGAGCGGTTCGGTTGCATGTCGATGAAGTTCTCCTCGCCCACAGCCGTTCTGACCACGAATCTCAGGTCCTCGGCAACCGGGTCCCCAAAGGACTTTCTCACCAGCTGGCAGGGGTCCTGGACCGTGAACTTGACCTTCAGGTCCTTGTTCCAGTCGGAATTGACCGGGAGTTTTCCCTCCCGGATCCATTTGGCATAGAGCCTGATGATGCTTTCGATTTCAAAGTTGTGCTCGACGTTGAATTTCTGCAGTCCGGACCGGAATGCAAAGAGCTCGTGCCCTCATTCCGTATTGAGCCAGACCTTGCACCCCAAATCCTCCACGGCCTTGGCCTTGACTCTCGTGATGTGCTCCCACGCATCCCAATCCTGGAGGAACATGCAGTAGTTCTCGGCCGCCCAGCCCTTGGTGCCGTAAGTCCAGTCCGCCCCCACCATGTGGAGGATCTTCCACAGGGGGACCATCTCGTCGGGCTCGGTCACGGGCTCCCTGGAGTTCTGGTTGAGGAAGTAATAGGCCCCTTCCTTGTTCACCGGCGCCTGGAGGTCCTCCCAACCGGGCTGGGTCTCCCGGACCTCCTCCGCGACGTCCTCCACCACGAACTGGAAGTCTTCCTCGGAGGCGCCCATGGCGCTGCAGCTGTCCCCGCGGAGGGCCATGTCGCACGACCCGAGGATCCCCTTGGGTCTTTCCTCCCGCGGCCAGGTCTGTCGGGCCAGGCCGACCAGCTGAGGGATATCCACCTTCATGGGGCAGGCATAAATGCACCTCTGGCACATGCTGCACATCCAGACCCACGGGGAACTGGTGGCCTCGTCATAGAGTCCAAGGGCAAGCATTCGGACGAATTTCCTGGGGTCCATGCCTTCCAGGCCGGTCGCAGGACATCCACTCGCGCACGTGCCGCACGTCAGACAGAGTTCAAGGTTGCTGTTGGGCAGGATCTCCTTGACCTTGTCCCTGAACTCGTGCTTCTGATCTCGCAATTCGAGAACTTCCTTGTCGTTCATGAACATTTCCCCTCTCGTTTCCTTAAATCTGCCGGTCTCTTTTTCACCGGCGCCGGGTGCTCCTGACCAGCCGGGAAAACACACCCCCCGTGTGCGGAAGAGGCCGATACTCATACCATATTCGATTTCACAGCGTGATAATATCCATGCCTCGCCTTCAAAAGTCAAGGAATTCTTAGTTGTTTTTAAGTGCCGGAATTTTCGCGCGAAGGTCAATCCCGCACGTGGCATTCACCGCACGTCACGGGACCCGCCCGCAGTTCCTCGTGGCAGCCCTTGCACAATTTGTGGTAAGCATTGAGAAGATCCGTCGAGCCGTCCGGGGGCTCCGGCTTGTGACACTCGGCGCACGCCGTCCCCTCCGAGGACTCGCCCTGGACAAGTCTTCCGTCCCCGTAAACATGGTGGCAGGTATAACAGTCCTCAACCGCATCCATGGCCATGTGATCATCATGGGTGAACCGCGACACGGGCCGCCGCGGTTCGGGGAAAAGACCGGGGGGAAAGATGGATGGTTCGTCACCGAACCCGGCAGGCGATGTTGCGATCAGGGCCAGAAAGAGCGCGGCCAGGACAACCATACTCTTCCTCTTATCCATGTCCCCCTCTTGTGAGATGTTCACACACCCTGTTCGTCAAAACGGGAATCTCCCGGACGCATCTACCCCTGGACCGCATTCGGCTTTTCCATGCACTCGTAAATGATCTCGGAAAAAAAAGAGATCTCCATGCCCACGCTGTAAGCGGCCATGATGTCCTTGAGGCCGCTGTGGCAGTTGTGGCACGGGGCGATGACGACCTCGGCGCCCGTGGCCTTGAGCTGGTCGGCCTTGATGCTGTTCCCCTCCACCCGGACCTGCTTGTAGGGGGGGCCGCAGTTGATGACGCCCCCGCCCGCGGCACAGCAGTAATTGTGCTCCCGGTTGGGGTGCATCTCTATGAAATTCGAGCAAAAGGCCCGGACGATGTCCCTGGCCTTCTCGTGGAGGCCCCTCCCCCTCACGATATTGCACGGGTCGTGAAGGGTCACCGGTCTCTCGAATTTTCTGGCCACCCGGAGCCTCCCCTCATGAAGCATCTGCCAGTAGAAGTCGATGGCGTGGACCACCTCCACTGGAAACTCCTTCCAGCCCAGCCACCTGTTTCCCACGTCGTAGACCGCCCGAAAGGCATGGCCGCACTCCCCCATGACGATCCTTTTCACCCTGAGATTCTGGGCCCTCTCGAAGTGCATCCTCTTGATCCGTCCCATGAGCTCCACATCCCCGGTGAACATGGCCATGTCGCTGTTGTCCCACCCGGGGAGGGAGGGCATGGTCCAGTCCATGCCGCACTCGTTCATGATCACGGCCGCCGTGTAGATGAGCTGGGGCTGGAACTTGGGCTCCGGGGCGATGACCGAATACATGATGTCCGCCCCCTCCTTGTCCAGGGGAATGCGGAGGGTGGGAATCTCCTCCCTGCCCTCTTCTTCCTGCCACAGGAGGCTGTCGATCCACTCGTCCTCCTTGACCCACATCTGGTTCATGGTCACGGAATGGGAGTGTGCCGTGTCCTGAATGTACTGGGGGGTTATGCCGAGAAGGTGGCAGAGGCGGCGGACAACCGTGATGATGTAGGCCGTGTCGATGCCGATGGGGCAGTACATGGCGCACCGGCGGCAGAGATTGCACTCGGTGTAGGCCACCAGGGCGGCCCTCTCGAGCTTTTCCGGCGTGATCCCGCCTTTTTTCTTCAGAAGCTCCCAGAGGGTCTGCTTGACCTTCCCCACGGGTGAGTACACAGGGTCCCCCCCGTGGGAGAGGTAGTAGTGGCAGCCCTCGGCGCACAGGCCGCACCGGACGCAGATCTCTTCGTAGGCCTTGAGACGCGCCCCGGTCTCCGCCCGGAAGACCCTGTTGACGGCCTTTTCGATCTTCTCCGGGGTCAGCTGTTGGATGCCCCTCTGAAGACCGGCATCCACGTGTTTTTTCTCTTCGGCCTTTTCGGCTGCAGCCTCCATGACAATCTCCCTGACTTTAGGAACTTACCAATCTCTAGCGTGGCGGACGCCGCCGAACTCCGACCCGATATACCCGCGGGCAAAGGGCGTCAGAAGCATGTGGCTGAGTCGTGTAAATGGAATCGCCACAAGCATGAGCTCGCCTGTAAGGATGTGCAGTATGATCATCACCCTGTAGGGACCGATCTGGTGATAGGCCAGGAATCCGGTGAGAAACGGGAGGAAGACGAGGGCGAGAACGATCCAGTCCATGGGGGACGTCACGAACCGTACCTGTTTCAAAAAAATTCTTCTCCCCGCGAAAAACAGGCAGGCCAGGATGACGAGGACGGTCATGACGTCCGAGACGGCATTCGGCGGGCTCCACCAGCTGACGCCGTGATAATAATCCCACAGGATGACATGCGCCATGAGGAACAAAGGGACAAAAATGAGGCAAATGTGAAAAATGAAAGTGACAAGGGTCATGACCGGGTGCAATCTGCTGTTCACGGGCCAGAACGGCACGGACCAGTGTGCGATGGACCTGAGGGCGTACTTGAGATCCATGTAGGCCAGCACCTGACCGTCCCTGGTCTTGGCCGACCGATACATGGCCGTTATCTTCCAGACTGACCCCAGGACAAAGACGGCAAAGGCGATCCATGCGAGCGGTCCGACAACGAATCCGTAGAGCTGGTGCATCTCGTCCCTCTCCCTTTTCTAAAAGTCCCCCACCTCGGCCACAATGCGCACATAGTCCCCGTTTTGGATCCCCCGGATGAGCAGCCTGTCGCCTTCCGGGTTGAACACGGGATCCCACGCACGGTCAAAATCCTCCCCGAACTCCCTCCCGTCGAGCACCACGGAGTATTTTCCGCCGCGCCTAACCCGCACGGCCATGTGGTCCCCTTTCGGGCTCAGGCTGATTGGGAACACCATGTCATAGGATCCCGGCCAGGCCTTGTCCTGAACGATCGCCGTCCACCGGCCGTCTTCCTTGGCAAGGGCCCCAACGGCCAGGCCGTCGGGTGAGACCGCAAGATCCGTGACCACGCTGAAGGCGGTCCGCCAGGAACGGTCGTTCACGGCGAGGCTGAACCTGCCGAATTCGGGGGCCGCGATGGCCGCCAGGGTGGAGCCGTCCTCGCTGAAGGCCTGATGCCAGAGCTGGCTGAATCTCGGCTCCCAGAGGATGCGGCCGTCCTGGGCCAGGCCCCACTTACCCCCTCGCCGGACAGGGGCGACCACACTGCCCGTCCGCGGGTGAAAAGCCGGCTCCCAGACCGAGGCAAAGCTCTCCTCCCACGGGTTTCCATCCACGACCACCGTGTAGTCGTAAAGGCTCAGGCGCGACTGGGCCGCCAGCCTTTCGCCGTCCGGGGAAAACACCGGGGTCCACACGTTCACAAAAGACCGCTCCCATGCCTCGCCGTCCCTGGCCACGGAGTAGCAGCCCTCCTGGAAGGCCTCTATGTCGGCGGACGCAAAGGGTTTTGTCTGCACCACGGCGGCCGTGTGGCTCCCGTCGAAACTGATCGTCATGTCGCCGGCATTGTCATAGAGTTTCTCCCAAGGCTCACCGTCCACGGCCGCGCCGTACTTCATGTCCTGCTGCACGGCCACGCCGATCCGGTCACCTGCCCCGGAAAACTGGAGATTCCAGACAAACCCGAACGTGTTTTCCCAGGGCCGGCCGTCCACGGCCACGGTCCACTCCATGTCCTTTCCGACAAGCGCCGCCAGGCGGCCGTCAGGCGAAAACCGAAGCCCCCAGATCTTGTCAAAGGTCTCCTCCAGAAGCCCCCCGTTCACGCAGAGGCCGAAAACCCCGTCTTCCAGGTTGACGACCGAGGCCAGCCTCTCGCCGTCCGGGCTCGCCACGGGCTCTTCCATCCAGACAACATCCCGGGCGCAGGCGCCGGCTTTTTGGACACGCTTTTTGCCGGGCTGCCAATCCCAGGAGCTTTTTTCTGTCATTATCCACCCCTTTTCATCAAGTGGTCAACAGACTGAATCGGCCCGATCACGTGGCTATGAGTACAAAGAAATATTTTCAAATCGAGATGTTACAATTTACGCCGGTCAATAAAAACGGCTTTCATCGATCGAGGTGTCGTTGTGAGGTGGTGACCAAGTGTCGGAAGAGTAGATTCAAGGATAGAACAAAGAGGAAAGGCAGTCAAGGCTGATATGCAAATGAACGTTTCAAAATGCGTTTCAAGGAAACCCTTTTGGATAATCTGTCTCTTAGGAACAACAGGTTCAAAAAAAATGGACGGATTTTTAATTGCGTCCTTTTATCTTTGACTATACATTGACCTGCAAACCAACGATGCGCCGAAGGCGGGGTCTTAATAACCCGGCATCTTGATCCTGGGAGGCATACGCATGCAAGGGAAGATGGTCCTTATTTTAGGATCGGGCGTCGCAGGATTGTCTGCAGCCCTTGAACTCGCAAAATTCGATGTGGAGTCCGTGATCGTTGAATCAGCCCCTTTTGCTGGGGGGCACGCCATAGGATTTTCCTGCAAGGCCCTGGAGGAATGCGTCCGCTGCGGGGCCTGCCTTGCCGAAGACAGGCTCTCCAGTGCCGCGGAAAACCCGAAAATTCGAATCCTCACCTCCACCCTTTTGAAGGATGTGAACAAACACGACACAGGTTTTACCGCGTCTGTCGAAACGGCCCCCCAATTCGTGGACCCGCTGCTCTGCGACGGTTGCGGCCGGTGCCTGGTTGCCTGCACAGCCCCGGGTGCGGTGGCGAGGGGGGCTTCCCCCTATCAAAGGCCCCCTTTTTCAATCGACATGGAGCATTGCCTCAGGTCCTCCGGGCAGGATTGCCGGGCCTGCGCCGAGGCCTGCCCGCGGGACGCCATTTCGTTCGACAGTAAACCGGAAAAAACGGATCTGGAGGTGGATGCGGTCGTGCTTGCGTCCGGATTCAAGGCCTTCGATCCGGCGGACAAGCCTTACGGGTACGGCATATTCGACGATGTGATCACCAATCTCGATCTGGAGCGGATGCTCCGGGAAAACGGCCATGCCTTGCGCCCGTCCACGGGGGCCGCACCCCGGTCCGTGGCCTTTGTCCAGTGCGTGGGTAGCCGGGACGAACGTCTGGGGCACCTCTGGTGTTCCAGGGTCTGCTGTGGATCGGCCCTGCGCATGGCCCGATTGATAAAAAACCAGGACAAGGAGACCGAAATGACGGTTTTCTACATCGACATCCAGACTTTCGGGAGGGATTTTCCAGTCGTCATGAGGGAGATCGATTCGGACATGAAGTTCATCCGGGCCCTTCCGGGCGACGCGGTCCTGGGCGGGGATGCCACTGTCGCACTCAACTTCTTTGACCAGGACACGCGGAAACCGGACCGCCTGGAATTCGATCTCGTGGTGCTCTCGGTCGGGATCACTCCCGGAGAGACCCTTGCGGATACGGCGGGACACCTCGCCCTTCCACTGAGCTCAACCGGCTTCCTGGAAGATCCGGGGGAGACGGACATTCAGGAAGCGGAGGGAGTGACGGCCGCGGGAACGGTCTTCGGCCCCATGAGCATCGTGGAGTCCATCCGGAGCGCGGAGGCGGCCTCCTGGCGGGTTCTGAAGTACCTCGGGGTAGTCTAGGCGGCTCAACTGGGGCAAAGCGTCAGAAAACAAAAATGATTCACCATGAAGAACACGAAGAAAGACAGAGAAGGGCACGAAGAAAACAATCCAGATAGGTATCAACGTTTATTCATAAACTTTTTTTGGGCACTACCAAGTTTCTTGGACATAAATGAGTAATTTTTCGCATGATCAAGACAATTCCGCAGGACAGCGGAATTGGAGACCGCCGAAGGCGGGACCCGGAGGGCGAGGGCCGTGGACGGCCCGAAGTCAAGATCAAGGGATGACGCGCAGGCGTACGTTGTAGTACGCCGTACAAGGCATCCCGAGGATCGACGCGGAGATTGCGAAACCGGGAACCCGCGCCGAATGCGTGGGACTGAGTAGCGCGCAGCGGTGCGAATAAAAGCGCCATTTATGGATGGAAACAAGCGCAAAGGGAGGAGTCCAGTGCGCAAGGATATCCTGGTATTTGGAGGGGGCAACAGGGCACAGGCCGTTGCCCGGGCATTCACCGAAGCGGGATTCGACACCCAGGTCCTGGATCTTGAATCAGCTTCCTCGACAGGCCACCCGAGCCACGTCTCCGGGGTCTTCAGGGATTATGAAATCCACACAGCCTCCGGGGGTGAGGAGAACCTGAAGGTCGCGGGAATGGTCGCCGCTTGCGAGTCGGAATCCCGGCCCAATTGCGAGGGGCTGGGCATGGACCCGAGCGAGCGAGTGCTCACGGTTTCCAGGCTGGAGGACCGGCTGGGGGATTTGTCCCCGGCCCCTGGAGACCCCGGTGCGAGGCCTTCCGTGGCCTTTCTCCTCGGAGTGGCCGAAGAAACCAGCGTTCACAACGTCAGAAAGGTCTTGTCCCTCGTCCCCCATTTTCTCGATGAGTTGAAGTGGCGGGTTGTGGTGCTCTACAGCAACCTCAAGGTCGCGGGACATGGACTGGAAGCCCTGTCAAGGGAGATGCGAATCATCGGCGCGGTTTTCCTGAGATATTCCTCCTCCCCCCCGAAATTCACCCAGGGAGAAGACGGCAGGGTAACCGTTGAATGCCTGGACGAGCCCTCCGGGATGCCGCTCGTGCTCCACCCGGAGCTCGTCGTCCTGGATGAGCTCTCGCTCCCGGGCGGGGCGGAGCGCCGCCTCTCGCAGATGCTCCATGCCGGCGGCGGTCCGGACGGCTTTCTGCCCTCCGACAACGTCAGACGGCTAGGGCATGAGACGAACCGAAGGGGCATCCAGGCGGTGCCGCGGGACGGGGACCCCCTCGGGCGCGATTTCCTGGGGGATGACATCTCCTCCATGATGCTCCACATGAAGGCCCTTGAGCGGATCCAAAGGTGGACGCCCGAGCTCGCGGCGGAAGTCGACAACAGGCTTTGCGCCCGCTGCCTCACATGCATTCGCTCGTGCCCGCACGGCGCGATTTTTTTCAGCACGCGCATCGAGATCTCGCAAGAGGCCTGCTTCGGCTGCGGCATCTGCGAGGCCGCCTGCCCGGCATGTGCCATCTCCCTGACACCACGGGCCGACACCGCCGCGAAAGAATCCTCGGACGTGGAACTCCCCGCGGACCCGCGGAAAATCGTCGTCTTCGGCTGCAAGAGGAGCGCGGAAAAGGCCATGGCCCTCGGGAGGCACCTCGGGAGGGAAATGCCCGGAGAGGTGACCTTCGTGCCGGTCGAGTGCGCGGGCCGCATCTCTTCCGGGATGCTCCTGGAGCCGTTCATCAACGGCGCGGCAGGCGTTCTGGTTCTTGCCTGCCACCACGGGAACTGCCATTCCGAAGAGGGAAACCTCACGGCAAAGAGAAGGGTCTTGAACGCGCGCCGGACCCTGGAAGAGATCGGCATCGGCGGAGAGCGCATCGCCTATCACACCCTGGCCGCAAACATGGGCGTGTCCTTTGTGGACACGGTGCGGGGGTTTGCGGAAACCCTCGAAGGCCTGAGAGAGAGGGATTCATGAACACACCAATGATTGATTTCGAGAATGCAGGCAGCGAAACCTTTGCCTCCTGGGAGTGTCTCCAGGAGGCCTGCATGACCTGCTCCTATTGTTCCAGCGCGTGTCCTGTGACCGGGATTGACGGCTTTGACCCGCGCAAACTCGTGCGTCTTGTGAACCTGGGGCTCGAACAGGATGTCGTGGAGGCCCGCTGGCCATGGATATGCACCATGTGCGGGAGGTGCGAGTCCGAGTGTCCCATGCAGGTGAACATCTTCGGGCTGGTGCGTCGCATCCGCGGCCGGCGCGAGCGGGACCAGGTGCCGGGCATTCTGCAAAAGGGTCTGGATGCGGCCCTGGAGACAGGGAACAACCTCAGGCTCCCGAGTGAGGATTTCACTTTCATCCTGGAAGATGTTGCGGAAGAGTTGGCCGAGGAACCCGGGTTTTCCGGTTTCAAGGTGTCCATTGACAAGGAAGACGCCAATATCCTGATGACCATCCACAACAAGCTTGTGAACACCGGCACCGAGGACCTGGTCCACTGGTGGAAGATCTTCCACGCGGCGGGCGAGGACTGGACCATCCCGTCCACCAACTGGGAGGGGACCACCTGGGGCCTGTTCACCGGCGATGACGAGGCCGTCCGGATAATGAGCGGCCGCATTGTGGAACACATGGACCGTCTTCGGGCGAAAACCCTTTTGTGGCCGGAATGAGGCCACGCCTATTTGGGGACCCGGTTGGGTCTCGAGACCTGGCACAAGGACGCCCTGAGCCGCTTCAACACGGTCACAGTTTTCGACCTCCTCATGGACTACATCAAGAGCGGACGCATCACCGTGGACAAATCGCGGTTTCCCATGAGGGCCACCTATCACGATCCCTGCAACTACGGACGCAAGGCCAAGGCCCTTTTCGGCCACGCCTATTATGAAGAGCCGAGATGGATCATGGATCAGCTGTTCGATGACTGGGTGGAGATGGTCCCCAACCGGGACCACCAGATATGCTGTGGCGGAGGCGGGGGAACACTCGTCACCGGGTACGACAAGGAGCGCATCGAGTACGGGCGCAAGAAAATGGAGCGGGTGGCCGCCACCGGCGCGGAGCTCCTCGTGGTGCCCTGCCACAGCTGCCACGGGCAGTTCAAAAGCATGATCAGGGAGCTCGGCATCGAGAACCTCGAGGTCAAGTACCTCTGGGAGGTCGTGGCGGACGCCCTCGTTCTTTGATTCGCGTTCGGGGCGACGCGGGGGGGCCGAAGCATCGAGCACCCCGCTCGCGCTGCACGTTACGAAAAGCCCCTTATCCCGCCGCGCGTCATCCCGGCGGCCTTCGCAAAAGCACAGTCCCCGATCCCCGGCAGAAAATCCTCGCTGTGGTGAGGTCCCATCGGTATCGATATCGATATCGATGTTCATTGAAATCGAAATCGAAATCGAAAAATCGAGCAATCCCAACGTATCAAAAAAGCCTGTGGCCCTGGCCTGAAAAGTCCGGCTCGGAAGGCGCAGGGATTCCTTCACTCCCAAACCTCCCGGCCTGGTGATTGCTGGCGGTTGCGGCCGGGGGCCGGGATCCAGCGGCCTTCGCGAAAGCACAGTCCCCGATCCCCGGCAGAAAATCTTCGCTGTGGTGAGGTCCCGTCGGTATCGATATCGATATCGATGTTCATTGAAATCGAAATCGAAATCGAAAAATCGAGCAATCCCAACGTATCAAAAAAGCCTGTGGCCCTGGCCTGAAAAGTCCGGCTCGGAAGGCGCAGGGATTCCTTCACTCCCAAACCTCCCGGCCTGGTGATTGCTGGCGGTTGCGGCCGGGGGCATGCCTGCCCCCTCCCGGCACATCCTGTCCATGTTCATTCATTTTTCGACAACCGAATATGCATGGAACCTCTCAGCTTTAAGGTGACCTTTGCATGGGATGGCCGGGTTTCCCCCAGCCGCAACCTGCCGCAATCACGAAGGCCTCCCGCTAGGTCGCTCAGGAATCCCACGCCTCCTGCGCCTTGAGACTCAGAGCCCCTGCGAAACCCAGCTCCCCCCAGCCTTCGCTGTGGCATATAATGGGCGGGGCCCCGGTTTTCATCGTTCGGGGTGCAGGCCTACGAAAAAGCCTCGCATCATCTTCCCGGCGAAGCCTGCCCCGGCGCAGGCCGGGGGCCGGGATCCAGCGGCCTTCGCGAAAGCACAGTCCCCGATCCCCATCAGAAAATCCTCGCTGTGGAGAGGTCGCGAAGAAAAAGGGCCATTTGTGTTTGGAAAACAGATTAGTCTGGACACCGGCACAACCATTGGTTATAAGATATCCGGATTTGTATTGTGGCATAAATCCATCATCTTACGTACAAGGAGAGGAGAGTCCCATGGATATCAAGGTGAGTCCGGTCGCTCCCGGAAATATGAAGTCAAAGCCCGTGGATGAATCCAACCTCGGGTTTGGGGATATCACTACGGACCACATGTTTGCGATGGATTACGACGAGGGCCGCGGCTGGCACGACTCCAGAATCATACCCTATGGTAATTTGTCCCTGGATCCGGCGGCCATGATCCTCCACTACGGGCAGGAGATCTTCGAGGGTCTCAAGGCCTACAGGGGAAAGGACGGTCGACTCTACCTCTTCCGCCCGGAGGCCAATTTCAAGAGGATGAACCGGTCGGCCGCCCGGCTCTGCATGCCCCAACTGGAGATCCCGGACGCCCTGGAGGCCCTGCGACGGCTGGTCCTTCTGGACCAGGAATGGGTCCCCCGGAGCCCCGGCACCTCCCTCTACATACGGCCCAACATGCTGGCCACCGAGCCCCACCTGGGTGTGCGCCCAAGCAAATCGTACATCTTTTACATCATCATAGGGCCGGTGGGCGCCTACTACAAGGAGGGTCTGAATCCCGTCAAGATCTGGGTGGAGGACAAATACATCCGGGCCGCGGTGGGCGGCATCGGCGAGGCCAAAACCTCGGGGAATTACGCGGCGAGCCTTCTGGCCGCCGAAGAGGCCAAGGAGAGAGGGTTCACGCAGGTCCTGTGGCTGGACGCGGTCCACAGGAAGTACGTTGAAGAGGTCGGGACCATGAACATGTTCTTCGTCATCGGGGACGAGGTCCTCACCGCCCCCCTGAACGGGAGCATCCTGCCGGGCATCACCCGCGACTCGGTCCTTCACATCCTCAAGGACTGGGGGGTGAAGGTCTCGGAACGCGCCCTGGCCATTGACGAGGTCCTGGAGGCCGCTGAAAGCGGAGCCCTCAAGGAGGCCTTCGGCGCGGGAACGGCCGCGGTCATCTCTCCCGTGGGCCAGCTGACCTACAAGGGGAAGGATTATGTGATTGCGGGTGGAAAGATGGGTGAATTGAGCCAGCGCCTCTACAACGAGATCGTGGCCATCCAGTACGCGGAAAAGGAAGACCCCTACGGCTGGAGGACGCCCGTCGAACCGAAAAGCTGATTGCACCGCGAAGAGCAGGAAATGATACCCACCATCGAATGGCACGACGACTGCGTCCGCATGATCGACCAGAGGGTCCTCCCGGCCAGGGTGCGCTGGTTTACCTGCCGGGGGTACAAGGATGTCATCCGGGGAATCCGTGAAATGGTCATCCGGGGCGCGCCGGCCATCGGGGTTGCGGCCGGCATGGGCCTTGCCCTGGGTGCCCGCGCCGTCAAGACCCGGTCATACGATGTGTTCAAGAAGCGTTTCGAGGCAATCGCCCGGGAGACGGCCGAGGCCAGGCCGACGGCCGTGAACCTCCAATGGGCCGTGGATCGAATGCGGCGTCTGGTGGATGAATGCGGGAACCTCACCGTCCCCGAAATCAAGGAGGCCCTCCGAAGGGAGTCCGAGAAGATCCTTGAGGAAGACATCGAGATCAACAGGGCCATGGGCCGGCACGGCGAGAAGCTCATCCCCCCGGGCGCGACCGTCTTGACCCACTGCAACGCGGGCTCCCTGGCCACCGGCGGGTACGGAACGGCCCTGGGGGTCATCCGTGCCGCCCACGAGGCGGGCAAGTCCGTCGCCGTCATTGCGGACGAGACCAGGCCCTGGCTCCAGGGCCTCCGGCTCACCGCCTTCGAGCTCATGGAAGACGGCATCCCCGTCACCGTGATCGCCGACAATGCGGCGGGCTCCCTCATGAGGCGTAAAGAGGTGGACGTGGTCGTCACCGGCGCCGACAGGATCGCCGCCAACGGGGACGTGGCCAACAAGATCGGCACCTATCAGGTGGCGGTCCTTGCCAGGGAAAACAAGATCCCTTTTTATGTGGCCGCCCCTCTTTCCACCATAGACCTACGAATCAAGGCCGGCGATGACATCCCCATCGAGGAAAGGGTTTCACAGGAGGTCAGCCACATCCGGGGGAAATGCGTGGGGCCCGAGGGGGTGGCGGTCCGCAATCCCGCCTTCGACATCACCCCGGCCCGCTACGTGTCCGCCATCATCACCGAAAAGGGTGTGGTGAGTGCGCCCTACGCGAAAAACATCACCCGTCTGTTCAAGTAGTCTTTTTCTTTATCTAAATCGTAATCGCAATCGGAATCGAAGAGGAGCCGGCCGAGGGCATTAACCCGAGGAGCACGAAAAGTTACGGTTGGCAAGGAAAGATCTGTGGCCAAGGCGTCAGGGCATGCAGGGGACGTCCGCGGTCATTTATCTCAGTCCAGCAGGTGATCGATACGGCAGTGCAGGACCTTCCGGGTCCCTTCCCTCACCTTGAACCGCTCGTCCACGCGGAAACCGCACACCCAGGCAATGGCGCCTCCGCTCACGAGAAGCGAGACCCCGGCCCTCTCACCTGAAGGCACCTTGAGGTCCATGAGGAAGTCCTTGAGCTTCCGGCGCCCCTTCATGCCCAGCGGCACAAAGCGGTCCCCGGGCAGGATGGACCGGATCTCCAGGGGAAAGTTCACCTCTTCCGCATCCAGGAAGGCCTCCAGGGACGACCCCCGAAGGGGCACCGGCCCGCCGCCGGCTTCCTCTTTCAAGGTGATCCGAACGCCCGCATCCCGGATCTCGTACGCGCCGGGCCCTGGGAGGGCAACTCGAAAGCCTGCACTCTCTGCTTGTCTAGACATCCCAAAAACGAGCTGTTCATAGGACTTCCCGACCACCACCCCCTTGGGCAGATCCACCCCCGCCTGCGGCCTGGTGCTTCGGGCCAGGTTTTCCACTGCCTCCACATGCCGTCTGTCCATGCGCCTGAGCGCTCCGGAAACTTTTTTTATGGCCTGCCTCGTCACCCGCCTCCTGAGGGCGGGCTCCAGCGCCAGGTATTTCCCGCGGGGAACGGACAGGCGTCTCGGGTCCGTCTCCTCCCCGTGTTCCCCGAGCCACTCACCCGCCTTTTTTTCGAGAACCTCGTCCTCTTCGCGGAGGCTGTCAGCCAGCGAACCCAGGTGCTCCACCAGGCGGGGCTGGTATTGCAGCAGCAGGGGCATGAGCTCGAGCCGTATGCGGTTCCTGAGATAGAGGCCTTTGAGGTTGGAGCTGTCCGTGCGCCACGAAAGACCCCGTGATTTCAGATAGTCCTCGATCTCCGCCCTGCGGGACCGGATCAGGGGGCGGATGATCCCCGGCTCCCTCTTGGGCGGGATGCCCGAAAGCCCGGTCGCACCGCTCCCCCTCAGGAGCCGCATGATCACGGTCTCGGCCTGGTCGTCCAGGGTGTGGCCCATGGCGACGGCCCCCGCACCCTGCCGGGCCCTCACGCCTTCGAGAAAGGCATATCTCGCCTCCCGCGCCCGCTCCTCCAGGGACCCCTCCCGTCTTTCGAGGTTCTCCGCGCAACCGGTCTCCCAGGGGACGGACATTTCTCTTGCAAGGACCTCGACAAACCGGGTCTCCTGCTCGTCCTCCCCCTTGCGCAGGCCGTGGTCGAAATGGGCCACGAAAAGGTCCAGGTCGTACTCGGGCGCCAGCCTGTGGAGGACGTCCAGGAGACACACGGAATCGGCGCCGCCCGAGACGGCGACAACGACCCTTTCACCCTTCCGGAGCATGTCGTGCCTTTGAAGGGTGACGCGGACCTCGTCCAGGAGGCCGTTTTCTATCGTGTTTCTGGTTGCATCCATTTTGAAAAGGTGCCGCCGGACCCTTCGTGCCCCTTCTTGTTTATTCTTTCCCAATGTGGGCCTGGTTTCGATTTCGATTTTTCGAAAAACCAACCGGCTTCCGTGTCTTTCGGTTCACGAAAACCGCTGGTTCCCGGCTTTCGAGGCTGTGTCATCTTTTCGCAAGCCCAAGGGCCCCCTGCCCTTCGCCAGGATGACGAAAATCGGCCTATTCGTGTCCTTCGGTCCCTCTTCCATTTCCCGGGTTCCCCGAAAAGCAATCGCGACAAGTCTCCTTCACCGGATGACTATAAAAGGGACCGGGATGACGGACGAAGGAGTCTTTTCTTCGTGTGCTTCGTGCCTTCTTCGTGCTCTTCGTGGTAATGCTTTTCAAAAAATCTCAGAAGAACTTCTCCGGGGGCCGCCGCTCGGGAACATACACGTGCTCGATCGTGCCCTCGTTCCACTCCCTGGTCACGTACAGGTTGCAGTAGCAGGAGCCGTACTCCTTGAGGTCCTCCTCCCTGTACACGCAGGGACAGATGATGTCCGCATCCTTGTGCCTGTCCTCGGACGACAGGCGGCACGGGCAGCACATGTACCCGTATCGCTCCCTGTTCCGGATGAGGCCCTCGAGGAGCTCCATCACCCTGCCCAGGTCTTTGTTGAAATAATACCCCTTCGGCTCCTGGACCTTGCGAAGCATGTCGTAGAGTTCGGTTGCTTTCATGACAGACCCAATGCCTCCTTGATCTCGTCTTCCTTGAAGCCCACGATGACCTTGTCGCCGATGATGATGGTGGGAAAGGAACAGCGTGGGTTGATCCTTCTCACATCCTCGAGGATGGCCTGGCGCTCTTCGCCCTCCAGGAGGTCCACATCCGTGAATTCATACCTGACCTCGCACTCGTTGAGGAATCGCTTGGTGGCCTTGCAGTGGCCGCAGGTGCTCAGGCTGTACATCTTGACATCCGGTTGATTTGCCATTTATCGCCCCTTTCACGGTGCCCGAAGGATCACGGGTACGGGCACGAACATTTAAATTCGCTTTCAGCGGCACGCGGTAGAGCCTGCGGGCATGTCTCCATATTATTCACACTAAGATCGCTGTCATGGAGGGTCAAGCCCGCTCTTTTCTTTCCTGTCCCGCAGGCCCCCCCCGCGCCGGTCCAGTTCATCGAGGGCCAGGACCGCCAGGTCCCCGACCCTGTCGGCAGGGAGGATGCCGTCCAGGTCCTCACGAATGACCGCCTCGTCGCGCGCGAGTTCCTCGAGATCCGCGCGCAGGCCGTCCAGGCGCAACAACCCGGACAAATAGGCTCCGAGACCCCTGAGGACCGGGCTCCCCGAGCGCAAAAACGGGCCGACCTCCGGCTTGGCACCCCTGAGGAGTTCGGGCCGGACGAGGGCCAGCCGGACCATGCCCCAGAGGAGTCCGTGCTGCAAGGGCTCGTGCTCCAGGTAGTTGGCCTCCTCGCGGCTGTAGGACGCGAGGATGTTGACGAATTCCCGGGCCAGCGCCTCGTTTCTGGTCAGGATCTCGGCCATGGCCTCGGGCACGCCCCAGCCGATCCCTCCGGACTCGTCGTTGAGGTTCCACATCATCCGCCGGAGCACCACCCGGGCCTCTTCCATGTCCTCCCGGGCGAGTCCCGCCGTCACCGCGCCCATGACCTTGACGGCCGTCCAGTGGACGCGGGGCTCCATGCGGTGGAGCGCGCCGAAGAGAGGGCTCACGAGCTGCTTCAAGGGAATCCCGCCCAGGGCCTGGATGGCCGTCTCCTCGCCGCCGGTCTCCAGGGCTTCCAGGACGCGCCTCTTGAGCTCGCGGCCTCCGGCGGCGCGCTTCCTTTCTGAAGTCGATCTATTCTTCATCCCACTCGACGCAATCCCTCGGGCACAGGTTGATGACCTCCTGGACGGCCCCCTCCGGATATTCAGGGAGGTCCTCCACCTCGATGCGGCCGGTGTCCGGGTTTCTCGTAAAGACCTCCGGGCAGAGATCCAGGCACGCCTCGCACTCGGAGCAGCGCGTCAGGTCGAGGACCGGCACGCGGTGCATCGCTCTTTTCTCCTGTCCTTCCAATCCAAATACTCGCCGAAGGTGAAACCGGTCGCCAGGGTGGCGGGGACCGGAGGGTGTCCCTCCTTACGGCACAACCGGCACCGGTCCTCGCTGCACCCCTGGCACTGAAAACAGTCCGGGCACTTCCGCTTCCCGGTCTTCTCAGAAGGCATCTTCGACTTTCCAGACCTCCCACACCCTGCCCACCAGGTCGGGCCCGGGTTTGAGGGTGGGTTTCCCCGGCACCCATCCCGAGGGGGTGGCCTCGGTGCCCTGGGTCTTTCGCACGTGCTGAAAGGCCTGGATCTGCCGGATGAGTTCGCCCACGTTCCTGCCCACGGGCGGCGGCAGCGTCTCGATGGCCTGGATCACACCGTCCGGATCGATGATGAAGCGGCCCCGCAACTCCACACCGGCGTTTTCGTCGTACACGCCGTAGAGCCTCCCGATTTTCCCGCCGCCGTCCGAGAGCATGGGGAACGGGATGCCGCCGTCCACCATCTTGGCGAGCTCGTTGTCGTGCCACATCTTGTGGACGAAGTGGCTGTCAACGCTCACGGAGAGCACCTCAGCACCCAGATCGCGAAGCTCGGGGTATTTCGCCGCGACCGCGGCGATCTCGGTCGCTCAGACGAAGGTGAAGTCCCCCGGGTAGAAGCAGAGCACCACCCATTTCCCCAGGTAGTCCGAGAGGCCCACCTGGCCGAAATTGCCGTCCTGAAAGGCCGGCGCCTCAAAATCCGGGGCCTTGGCCCCCACCTTGACTCCACTCATGACAACCTCCTTTTCCTGCGGTCCGGGCCCGGTCTCCGTGGCCCCCGCCGCGGCCTCGCCGACCACCTTGCCGGTCGGCCTGGCGCATCCGATTTTGAGTTCCTTCATGATTTTCCTCCTTTCCAATAAAGGCTCCCGGTTTTTTCAGACGTCTGCTCCGAACACCGACGGGATACCCTCTGCCAATACACCAAAATTTATCGTACTTCCGCGGTCCCTCCCGAACCGCTCTTATTCCTGTTCAGCGCGTAGAATGCCACGGGCACCACGAGCAGGGTGAATGCGGTGGACGCGAAGAGCCCGAAGATCAGGGCCCAGGCAAGCCCTGAAAAGATGGGGTCCAGGGTGATGGGCCAGGCCCCCAGCGCGGTGGTGGCGGCTGTCAGGACAATGGGCCTGAACCGGATGGCCCCGCTCCGGAGGATGGCCTCCCTGAGCGGGCTCCCCTCCTTGAGCTCCCCCTGGATGAACTCGATGAGCACCAGGGAGTTGCGGATGACGATCCCGCCGAGGGCGATCATCCCTATCATGCTGGTGGCCGTGAAAAAGACCGGGGTTTCGTACCCGCCAACGGGGTTGTTCGCGACCAGGTTGAGGATCCAGAAACCGGGCATGATGCCGATCAGGGTGAGCGGTATGGCCACCATGATGAGGAGGGGCATGCCGAAGGAGTTGAGCTGAATCACCAGGAGGATGTAGATCCCGAGGAGCGCCGCCATGTAAGCCAGTCCCAGGTCCCGGAAGACCCTCAAGGTGATCTTCCACTCCCCCTCGCCGGCCCACTCCACGAGGATGCCCGGCGACGGGGGGTCTTCCGCGAGCCTTGATTTCATGTCGATGATTGCCTCGGCCGGGGCCCTGCCCGCCATCTCGCCGAACACGTAGACGACCCTGTGGAGGTTCTTGTGATAGATAGGCTGGTCCTCGGGCGTCTTCTCAAAGGATCCAAGCTCGGCGAGGGGCACGGTCTCCCCGGAGGTGGTGCGAACGGGGAGCTGCAGCAGGCCGGCCTCGGATGCGCGGGTCTCCCTGGGGAGGATGATCCGAACCCGCAGGGGCTGCCTCTCATCAGACAAATGGACGGTGGCGGGAGCCCCGCCCGACAGGGCGACTCGGAGGGCGCGGGTCACCTGCTCGGTTGAGACCCCGTGGAGGGCCGCCTTTTCCTTGTCCAGCACGAAATCCAGGCGGTCCCTCGCCGCCTCCATGGTGTCGTCTATGTCCACCACGAACGGCTCCCCGGCCATGACGCCCTTCACGTGGCGCCCCCCCTCCATGATGTCCGCGTAGGTGCGCCCCGGCTCGCCGTAAACCTCCGCCACGAGGGTCGCGATCACGGGAGGCCCGGGAGGCACCTCCACCAGGGCCATGGCCGCGTTGTTCCGCTCGGCGACGGCCTGGAGGTCCTTTCGGAGCCGGAGGAGGATCTCGTGGCTCTGCTGGACCCTCCTGGTCTTGGAGGCGAGGTTCACGCGGATGTCCGCGAGGTTGCCGGCCTGCCGCAGGTAGTAGTGGCGGACCATGCCGTTGAAGTCCATGGGCGAAGCGGTCCCCGTGTAGGAGACGAAACTGGTCACCTCGGGGACGCCTGAGAGGACGTCCTCAAACTCCCTCACGACCCGGTCCGTGGCCTCGAGCGGGGTGCCCTCGGGCATGTCGAGGACGATCTGGAACTCATTCTTATTGTCGAAGGGAAGCATCTTGAGGGGCACTTGGCGAAAGACGGCCAGGAGCCCCGAGCCCGCGAGCAGGACCAGGATGACAACGCCCAGGAGAACCCTCAGAAAGCGGGATGCGAGAAAGGGGTTCACCACGACCCTGTATGTCCGGGTGATCCAGGCGGGCGTCACGTCCCGGCCCGGCTGCTCCTCACCCTCGGCCGCCCCGCCCTTTCCCTTGCGCCTGATGAGGAGGTAGGCCAGCCATGGCACGATGGTCAGGGCGCAGAGGGTGGAGAAGGTGACCGTGAGCGGCACATTGGCGGCCATGGGCGCCATGTAGGGACCCATCATCCCCGTGATGAAGAACATGGGGGTGAAGGACACGATGATCGCGAGCGTGGACATGATCACGGGAGGGAGGACCTCGTTCACGGCAAAAAGGGTCGCCAGCACGGGGTTTCTCTTTCGGGAAAGGATGTGCCGCTGGATGTTGTCAACATTCGTGATGGGGTCGTCCACCACGAGACCCAGGGACAGGATGAGGGCGAAGAGGGTCACCCGGTTGATGGTGTAGCCGAAGAGGTAGTTGACGAAGAGGGCCAGGGAAAAGCTGATGGGCACGGCCACGGCCACGACCAGAGCCTCGCGCCACCCCAGGGTCAGGGCCAGGAGGCCGACCACCGTGAGAATGGCGAAGGCCAGGGACGCCAGAAGGTCGTTCACCTTGTCCTGGGCCGTCCTCCCGTAGTTGCGCGTGACCTCCACGTGGACCCCGTCGGGGATCACGGTCTCTTTGAGCTCGTCCATCCGCGCCAGGATGCCCCTGGCCACATTGACCGCGTTGGTGCCCTTTTTCTTGGCCAGGGCCAGGGTCACGGCCGGGGCCTCGCGGAAAGCCTCCGAGAGCCCGTGCGTCTCGCGGTAGAGCCTCGAGAACCCGATGCGCGTGTAGGTCCCGGCCTCCTCAGGGCCGTCCAGGACCCGGGCCACGTCCTTGAGATAGACGGGGCGGTTGTCGTGGACGCCCACCACCAGCTGCCTCAGGTCCTCGGCCGAGGCCACGAAGGAGTCGCTTGTGACCTCGATCTCCCGGTTGAAACGGCTGAAGCTCCCGGCGCTGACCGAGGCGTCCGTTGCCTCTATGGCCTGGAACACGGAGAGGGCGCTCACGCCCATGCCGCTCATGCGCTCGGGCATGAGCTCGACGCGGACCTCCCGCTTCCTGCCGCCCACGATGTAAGTCCTGGAGATGTCCTCCACCTCGGCAAGACGCGCCAGCACCTCCTCCCCTGTCCTTCGAATCTCGTGGTCGGAGTAGCGGGTGGAGTAGAGGGTGAGGTTCACGATGGGCACATCGTCGATCTCCACGGGCTTGATCACCCAGCCCTTGACCAGGGGCGGTGCGTCGTCGATGTTCATGGAAATCTTGTTGTGGAGTTTGACAAGGGATCTTTCCCTGTCCTCGCCCACGAAGAAGCGGACCGTGACCACGGCCATGTCCCGCCTGCTTGTGGAGTAAACGTACTCCACGCCGTCGATCTGCCAGAGGAGCCTCTCCAGGGGCGTGGCCACCAGTTTTTCGACTTCCTCGGCGCTCGCCCCCGGGGCCTGCACGAACACGTCCGCCAGGGGCACGATGATCTGCGGCTCCTCTTCGCGCGGGGTGACGAGGATGGAGGCGACCCCCAACCCCAGCGAGGCCAGGATCAGGAGGATGGAAAGTCTCGAGGTGAGGAAGACCCGGACGATGCCCGGAATGAGGCCCTTGGGCCCGCTGTCGCCTTGATTCATGAGGCCGGCCCTGTGACGGCTACTGTTTCGCCACCGTGGAGCCCTGAAAGGATCTCCACCCGGCCGTTGAGGTCCCTGCCGGTCTTGACGAACACCCTCTCCCAGCGGTCCCCGTTCTTGAGCCGGACCATTTCCAGCTGGCCCACCCGGATGACGGCTTCCCCGGGCACGGTGACCGCGGTTCTCTCGCCCAGGGGGACCAGGAGCCTGCCGAACATGCCCGGGTAGACTCCCTCGCGCTCGGGAAGCGCCGCCTTGACAATGAAGGTCCGCGTCCTGGGATCGGCCGAGGGCACGATCTCCTCGACCCGGGCCTGCATGGGCGCATCCAGGACGTCCAGGGAGACTTCCATCTCTCGGCCCACCTCGATCCTGTCGATGAGTCCTTCCCGGACCAGAGCCTCCAGCCTGAGCGCGCCGCGGGTCTGGAGGACGACGAGGGTCTTTCCGGGCCAGGCGAGGTCGCCGGGCTCCACCTGCCTCCTGGCCACCTCACCGGACTCCGTGGCCCTGATGACGCTGTAATCCAGCGAGATTTCGGTCTCCTCCAGCACCTTGGCGGCCTGGCGCACCCCCGACTCGGCCTCCCTGAGACCCTGTTCCGCCCGCTCCAGCCCGGCTTTTGCCTGGAGATAGGCGGAGCGAGCCTTTTCCAGGTCCTGCTCGGTGGCTGCCTCCTGCTCGAAATAGGTCTTCGTGCGGTTGAACGACGCTTCGGCCTCGTCCAGGACGGCCCGGGCCGAGGCCACCGCCTGCTGCGCCTGGCGTTTCCTGGCGGTTGCGGACTGAAGCCCTTGCCGCGCCTGGGCCACACGGGCCTGGGGCTGGCTGCTGTCCAGGACCACCAGGGGGTCCCCCTCGTTCACGTCGTCTCCCGGCCGTACCTTGACCTCCAGGACACGGGCCGTGATCTGTGATTCTATCTTGCTCTCTGTCCGGGGTCTGACCGTGCCCACGGCCCTCTCCACTTCCCTGACCTTCTCCACAACCGCCCGCGCCGTGAACTCCGGGGGGTTTTCTTCGGCGGCCGGCGGCACATCCGTTTCCGGGCCCACCCGGTTGGGGGTGAAGGTCCCGATCATGAAGAGCATCAAAAGAATGAGTCCCGCAGCCCCGGCCAGTGCTGAAACAAATTTTATGAATTTCCTCGTCCCCTCAGTCGCCGCCATGTTCAACCCCGCCTGACAATTCCGATGAGGCATCCCCCCGGTCGACCCAGTACCCGACGGCGCGCGCCACCGCGGCCTGGGCCTTTTCCCTGTCGTAAAATGCCGCCACAGCACGGGTCTCCGCCCGGTTTCTGGCCGTCTCGGCATCCAGATACCGGGTGACCGTTGCAGAACCGCCTTCATACTGGGTCTTCACCAGTCGCAGGGACTCCTCGGCCTGGGCCACGCTCGCCCGTGAAACCTCCAGCCTGGCCTCGGCTTCCGCGAGCCGCAGATAGGCGCTCTTGAGATCCAGCTTCACCGAGAGGACCGCCTTTCGATCGGCGGCCAGCAACTCCCCGAGGGCCGCCTCCGCCTTCGCGGCCGCGGCCCGGGTGCTGAAGCCCGTGAAGAAATCCCAGTTCATGACCATTCCCGCGGTCCAGTTCGCCCTGTCGCTCTCGAACTGGAGGCCCTCGTCGTCCGCATAGAGCTTCGCCTGGGCATCCAGCCGGGGAAGGTACTCGCCCCGTGCGGCATCTACCCCCATCCGGGACTGAACCACCGCCAGGCGCGCCTTTTCGAGCTCCGGCCGGCGCGCGAGGGCCATCGGCAGTCCCTCCTCATATCCTCCGGGCAGAGCCGGGGAGACCCGGCTGCCCTCCACCAGGGCCAGGCCCGTGTCCGGGTCCAGGCCCATGAGGTTGCCGAGGGATGCAATCGCCAGGCTGTAGGCGTTGCGGGCGCGGATGAGGTCTTCCCGCGCCTGGGCCAGACGGACCTCCAGGGAGAGCACGTCGGATTTGAGCACCCCGCCCGCCTCGTAACGGACCTTCATGATCCGGAGCTGCGCCTTGACGGTCTCCACGGATTCCTCGGAAATGCGGATGAAGTCCCGGGCGGCGAGGGCGTCGTAATAGGCGTGGATCACGGACATGACAAGTCCGTTTCGGATACTCTGCCGGTCCAGGGCCCCCATGGCCAGGCCCGTCTCGGCCATTCGCACGCGCAGGTAGTCGCGGCCGCCGTTGAAAAAATTGGTGCGCGCGGTGAGACCGACCTCGTTGTTTTCAAAGAGACCGGGATCGTTGAAGTCCACCTGCGGGGGCAGGTTTCTCTGATCGATGACCTTGAAGAGATAGGCCGAGGGGGCATCCCCCCTTGTGTACTCGTAGTACAGGGAAAGCGAGGGCCAGAAGGCGGCCCGCGCCTGGTCGATCATGGCCTCGGACTGCCGGATCCGGGCGAGGGCCATGTCCATGTCCGGGTTGTTGGCCAGCCCGATCTCCACGGCCCTTTCCAGGGAAAGGGGTGTGTCCGGATCCGGAAGGACAACGGGATCTCCGGCGCCCACGGGAGCGGACTCCGCCTCGTGCAGGCGCTGACCGTACTCGGCCCGGATGCGGCTGTAGGTGTACCGGTCCCTCAAGCACCCGGCCGTCAAAACGGCCAGGGCCAGGAGAAGGCACCAAGGGGTGAGAATCTTCGTTCTCATCTTTTCTTTTCTACTGCACGGGAAGCGCATCCGCGACCTTCCGCGCGAGATCGCGGCACGCCGCCAGATCGTCCTCACCCGGGACGTAGTGGCTCTTGACCCCGGGATCCAGGACATTGAGTTTCATGGCCTCCAGTTCCGCCTGGACAAGCTTCACCGCCTCCCCGCTCCATCCATAGGAACCGAAGGCGGCCGCGACCTTGTTCTGGGGCTTGAGACCCTTCAGATAGGTGAGGAAATCGCTCACCGTGGGAAAGAGCCCATTGTTGAGAGTCGGGGATCCCACGAGCACGGCCCCCGCGTCCAGCACCTCTGTCATGACGTCGCTTCGATGGCTCTCCCTCAGGTGCATGGGGTGAGCCTCCACGCCCAGGACCCTGAGCTCGTCGGCCAGGGTCTCCGCCATGAGCTGGGTGCTGTGCCACATGGTGTCGTAGGCGATCACCGCCTTTCGAGATGGCGACATGGTGCTCCAGTCCACGTAGGCCTGGAGGATCTTTCCAGGGTTTTTTCGCCAAAGGATGCCGTGGTCCGGGCAGACCATGTCGAATTCCAGCCCCATCTCCGTGACCTTTTCCACGAGCTTGAGGATCAGTGGGGCGTAGAGCATGAGGATGTTGGCGAAATACTTCTTGGCGTGGGGCATGATCGCCTCACCGATCTCGTCGTCGAAATGCTCGGGGCCCGCGTAGTGCTGCCCAAAGGCGTCGCTCGAAAACAGGATTTTGTCGTCGCCGCAGTAGGTGAACATGCTGTCCGGCCAGTGAAGCATCCTGGTTTCCAGGAAGGTAAGGGTCCTTTTTCCTATGGAAAGCTCCTGGAGGTTTTCCACGGGCTGGTAGTTCCATTTCTGCGGGAAGTGGAGGGACAGGTTTTTGTGGCCCATTTTCGAGCAGTAGAGGGGCTTGTCCTCCCCGATCCGGTGCATGACCCTCGGCAGCCCTCCGGAGTGGTCCATCTCCGTGTGGTTGCTGATCATGATGTCCACTTTCCCGGGATCCACGATCTGGGCGACCTTGTGGAGCATTTCATCGGCAAAGGGTGCCTTGACCGTGTCGATCAGGGTGATCTTTTCATCGAGGATCAAAAACGCGTTGTAGGTTGTGCCCTGATATATGGAATACCCGTGAAAATCCCTGCTGTTCCAGTCCTGGGCCCCTACCCAGTAAATGTCCTTGGCGATCTCGATCGGTCGCATGATCTCTCCTTTCATAGAATCGCGGGTGCCGACCTCGGCCCCGGCGACGGGTGTTTGTGTAAAAAAACACGATTATAGTACAATAACCGATGCGACGAATCAAGCTCAGGTATTGTAAGATGATGAATATGCTACTCATTCAAACCAATTGTGGTTCGCTCGCCTGCCCCGTGGCGACTCCACAACGCGGCCCCGGCGCAGGAGGACCATGGTCATGTTTTTTTCTGTTCCCCCATTCGCCGGGGCGACGCCGACGGTCATTCCGGGTGCTTCGTGACTTCTTCGTGAGCTCCGTGGTGATGCTTTTAAGGATGCCTTACTCCCAAAAAAACCCGGAGAGGGCGCGCCCCCCCGGGCTTTCAATTAACGTCCCTGCTGTCCGCCGATTACGCGGCTTCCAGTTTCTGCCGGTCAGCCATGTCCATGAGGACCCTTTCCTTTGCCTTGTCGAGGCCCAGGGCCTTTCGCCTGGCATCGATGTGGGCGATCATGAGCTTTGCCATCTCATACGGGTCCACGGCGAATCCCCACGTTCCGAAGCCCTGCTCCGCAAGTCCCTCGAAGAGGTGCTTGTGGAACTTGGTCCCCTCCACGATGGGGAATGTGACGCCGAAGACGGTGTACACACCCGAGGCCACAAAGTAATGGCCGATGGAAATGGCCTTTTCACTCATCCACTCGGGGGCGGCCCCGGCAACGGGGAGATCCGCGATGCTGTCACCCAGGCCTCCCACGCGCACCATCTCGGCGCACGCGATGAGGATCCGGCTGTTGTCCACGCAAGAGCCGAGTCCGAGGACCGGGGGCATGCCGACGGTCTCGCACACCTCTGACAGTCCGGGACCCGCCAGGTGGGCGGCTTCCGGGGTGTAGAGGCCGGCCTTTGCCAGGGCGATCTGGGAGCACCCTGTCTGAACCACCAGGATGTCGTTCTTGATCAGCTCCTTGACCAGCTCCACGTGCACCCAGTCCTGCTTGACGCGGGGGTTGGTGCACCCGACAACGCCCGCCACGCCGCGGATCCGGCCGTTGATGATGTTGTCGTTCAGCGGGGTGTAGGAAGACCTGAAGGTCCCGCCGAGCATGTAGTTTATGTACTCGTGCGAGAACCCGTGGACACCCATGTTCCGGATGTTGGGGATCTCCACGGCCGCGCTTCGGTTCTTGAACCGAACGATGGCGTTCTCCACGATGGCGTCCGTGCACTCCCTCGGGGTGTGGTCGTGAAACTCGATGTGTTCCACTCCCTCGATCCTGCACCTGGGATTGGTGGTGAACAGCTTGGTGCCGTAGCACTCCGCCACCTTGGACAGGCCCTGTTTGATGCATTGGACGTCCACGCCCATCGCATCCACCGCTCCCGTGACCAGGATGGCCTCGGTCGACATGAAATTCCCTGCATGGGGAATGCCGTGGCGGGAGAGCATCTCGGCCCCCGAACAGCACATGCCCACGAGGTTGATTCCCTCCGCGCCGGCCGCCTTGGCCGCCTCGAGCAGGGAAGGATCGTTGACCGAATCCAGCATGGATTCGAACAGGTTGGGCTCGTGCCCGTGGATGATGATGTTGACTTCGTTCTCCTTGAGGCACCCCATGTTGACTTCCGCCCGCACCGGCGTGGGCGTCCCGTAGAGGATGTCCGAGATCTCGGTGGCCACCATGGAACCACCCCAGCCGTCGGAGAGCGCCGTTCTGGAGCACTGTCTGGTGATGTTCTCGTAATCCTGGTCCACACCCATGTGGGTCCGGTGCATGATCTCCATGATCTCGCGCATGGCGCCGCGAGGCACAACCCCGTGTTTCCGCCAGGTCTCCAAAGTCTTTTCGGGCACGCGGGAGGCGAAGGGGATCTCCCCTTCCACCTGGGTGTAGGTTCTCTCGAGCTCCTCGTACACGTCCATGGCGATGTCCTTCACGTCACGGCCCTCCACCTCGATGTCCAGGGAGCGGGCGAGTTCCTCGAGCTTGATTTCGTCCTTGATCGTGTAGTCCTTGATATTGCCCTTTACGACCTCCCGAAAGAGGTCCAGCATGGACATGCCGTGGTCCGTGTGGGCCGCGGCGCCACTTGCCACCATTCGGGCGAAATTTCTGGCCTGAATGGTGTCGATGGTTGCCCCGCAAACGCCCACCTTGCCATACGGGTCCTTGGCATTCAAACGGCAGGGCCCCATGGAGCAGTGCTTGCAGCAGGCTGAATCCGCACCGATGGGGCACGCCTTCATGGTGGCCGCCCGGTGAAACGCGGTCTCCACACCGTCACGCTCCGCCTTTGCCAGCATCTGGGCCGTGGCATCACACATGGTGATCTCCTTGAAATTAAGGCCCGCTTGTTCCTTCTTTTCCTTCTTGGATTTTTCCATCAGTTCCTCCTCTGGAATGACCAATAACAAAATTGATAACTATTACTGTTTAAGTTAAAAAAATATACATCCCATCGAGACTTTTTCAAGGGGAATGATCACTCCCGGCGCCTTTTCCAGAAAGTATTCGAATCTCTCCACGGGCTCCCCCCTTTTGAGCCTCCCGGGGCGGCCGCCCGGGAAGTCCGCCGGCCGCCTCAGGCACTCCTCCGCAAAAAGATCCCGTGGAGCGGGTTTTTCCTAAGCGCCGGCCTCAAAAGCGCACTTGCTGAAATCTATCTCCTTCTTGCAGCCAGGGCATGTGTGCTTTTTGTCGAACTCGTCGGAAAAAATCTCCTTCTCCCTTCCGCACTCGGGGCATTTGCATGTAAACGATTTGAGGTTCTTGAAGTCGTCAAATCCTGGACAATGTTGTGGGGTACTCATTTTCGCCTCCTATTGAAAAAGTTTTTCGCATTCGATACGCCACTCAGGTGGTGCCCCTCCATAAACAATTTTTCAGCGTTGGAAACTAGGTGACGTCTTTCACCCTGTAGCCCGCCTGCTTGAGGTCTTTCACGGCCTCGTCCGCATCCCGGACCCTCAGCCTGATCACCAGGAACCCTGCCTTCCCCGTTGCGCCCGAAACGGTCATGATGCTCTGGATGGGCATCTTGTGGGTGTCCAGCACATCCACAATCCCTTTGAGAAAGCCAAACCGCCCCCCGGTGATTTCGATGGTGAGCCTTCGGCTCTCCGCCTCACCCAGGCCGAGGGCGTCGGAGACGACGCCGGTGATGTCGGATTCCGTGATGATCCCCACGAGTTCGCCCCGGTCGACCACTGGAAACGCCCCTATCCCTTTCTGCCTGCCCTTCCAGACGGCCTCCTCCACGGGCAGGTCCGGGGTCACGGTCTCCGGGTTCTTGACCATGATCTCGGCCACGGTCATCTTGGACAGGAGGTAGTTCAGCTCGTGTATGCTGAGGCTTGTCGCCTGGGAGGGGGAGGCGTCCCTGATCATGGATCTGGTCACCAGTCCGACCATTTTCCCCCTCTTGACCACCGGCAGCCTCTTGATGTTGTTCCCCTTCATGATCTCCAGGGCGGCCATTATGGGCGTCTTGGGATCCACGGTGATCACATCGGTCTTCATAAAATCGCGCACGCGCATGATTTCCTCCTGAAATGAGGGCCTAAGCCGTTTTCTTGCCCAGGTCTTTCCCGTATTCCTGGGCCATTTGCACGCCGCCGCCGAGGCTTGCGGCCTTCAACCGGAGAGGGCCTTTCACCATGTCCATCTTGAAGATGTTCCCCATGGTGCTGAAAATCCTGTCCACTGCCTCGCCGCTCCACCCGAAGGCCCCGAAAGAGCCGCCCGCCTTTCCTTCAAGTCCTGCTTTCTCGGCAAGGAAAAGCATGGTCTTCATCCCCTGGAGCATGTCCCCGTGGTAGGTGGGAGACCCAAATGCGTAGCCGTCGTATCCGGCGAGGTCGTCTTCCTTTTTTATCTCGGTCACGTTCATCACCTTCGCCTCACCCCCCGTGAACCGGACGCCTTCCCCGATCAACTCGGCAATGCCCCTGGTCTCGCCGCTTCGTGTCGCATAAACAATGAGCACCTTGCCCATTTTCGCCTCCGTTCGTACCCGGTAAAGGTTTCGGGCCCGATATTCAGCCTGATCAGAGAATCACTTGAGCCTCGGATCCTGTCCGCTCTGCCCGCAGTCGGGGATGTAGCAGGACACATCCACGAACTCGCACTTTTTCTTGCACTGGGGGCACTTCTCCGGCGGGGCATCCGCCTGGAGGGCGTACCCGCATTCCTTGCACTTCCAGTCAGTCATCGTCTCCTCCTTTCCTCACTCGAGAGACTCCCGCTCCTATTTTTTCCACAGGCCATGCAGGTTGCAGTACTCCCTGGCAGTCACCTGGGCGGCGTCGATCTTGAAAACGGCCTCGGGCGCCTGTCCGGGCTCCAGGAACTGGCGGTAGGCCTTGCCGTCCGCCACGATTTCTATCCACTGAATGTAGTGCTTCTCCTCCATGGGGTGGGCGACCTCACCCACCGCGACCTTGAATCCGTCCGCCGTCTTTTCGACGACAGGCACGTGCTTTTCCTTTGCCGCGTCCACCGTGTTTTCCTTGAAGAGCTTCATGGCCTGACCGCAGCAAACGAGCTCGCCCGCGCCGCCGTTCAGGACTTCAACGATATTCCCACACACCTCGCACTTGTAGATCTCCAGTTTCTCAGCCATTTTCTCCTCCATTCATTCCAAAGATCAATGTCGGTCATTTCACTGCCGTCAGGAAACCGCCTTTTTGACGGCCTCCAGGACGGATTCGTAATCAGGCTCCTCCGTCAACTCCGGAACCACCTGCCTGTAGGTCAAGGTCCCGCTCCGGTCCACCACAAAGACGGCCCTGGCAAGGAGCCGCAACTCCTTGATGAGGACCCCGTACGCCTCGCCGAAGGAGGCGTCCCTGTGATCCGAAAGGGTCTTCACCCGATCCACGCCCGCCGCCCCGCACCATCGCTTCTGGGCAAAGGGCAGATCCATGCTGACGGTGAGGACCACCACGTCTTCCCCCAGTTCCCCGGCTTCCTCGTTGAACCGCCTGGTCTCCATGTCGCAGACCGGGGTGTCCAGGGAGGGTACGGATGCCAGGATGCGCACCTTGCCATCATAATCGCTCAGCCCCACGGGGTTGAGGTCGTTGTCGAGGGCGGTGAAGTCCGGTGCCTTGTCTCCTTCTCGCACCCCGCCGCCTGTCAGGGTGAGAGGGTTTCCCATCATCTTAACGGTATTGGGTTGTCCGGCCATGTCGCCTCCTTGAACGGCCCTATCCCTGAATTTATGGAAAGGGCCTCGCCATGCGGAAAATGGGTCCGTGCCGGTGGTCCCTGGAACCGGCACGCCCGGTCAGTAGTTTTCCCCCAGAAGCTCGAAATGGGCCCGGGGGTGATTGCAGGCCGGGCACGTCTCGGGGGCTTCGGCGCCCGTGTGGAGATACCCGCAGTTCCTGCACCGCCACACGACATCCTGGTCCCTCTTGAAAACCCTACCGGCCTCTATGTTGGCCGCGAGGTCCCGGTACCTTTTCTCGTGCTGCTTTTCGGCCACGGCGATCCGCATGAAGACGTCCGCTATGGTGTTGAAGCCTTCCTCGCGGGCAGTCACCGCAAAATCGGGGTACATCTCCGTGTGCTCGTGGTTTTCCCCCGCGGCCGCCTCCATGAGGTTTTCCAGGGTCGAGCCGATCCGGCCGGCCGGGAAAGAGGCCTTCACCTCCACCTCGCCGCCTTCCAGAAACTTGAAAAGCCTCTTGGCGTGCTCCTTCTCCTGGTTGGCGGTCTCCTCGAATACCCAGGCTATCTGCTCAAAACCTTCCTTCTTCGCCTGGCTCGCGAAATAGGTGTAACGGTTCCTCGCCTGGGACTCGCCTGCAAAGGCGGTCAGGAGATTTTTTTCAGTCAGGCTCCCTTTGAGTTCCATTCTCAGTATCCTCCTCATTATTCAGGTTCATGTCCGGGATCTCCTCCATGAGTTCACCCCGTTCCTTCCTGCATTTTTCACACAGGCCGAAGAACTCCAGCTTGTGCCCGAAAACGCCGTACTTGGTCATCTTCCCCAAGGATTTTTCAAGACTTTCAAAGTTCGTGTCCCCGGCTTCCAGGCAAAGGTCGTCCACGCGGCCGCAGCCCATGCAGGTGATGTGATAATGCTCCCTGGTGTTGCCGTCGAAACGCATCTGCGGGAACTCCGGACCAATCCTGGAGATCCTGCCGCAGGAGACAAGGACATCCAGATTTCTGTACACTGTCCCCAAGCTTATCCTGGGGAGTCTTTTCCTGACCCTGTCGTAAATGTCGTCCGCCGTGGGATGCCCGTTGCACTCGCGCACCTCTTCGAGTATGACGCTTCGCTGGTGGGTCATTCTCTGGAGTTTCTTTTCGCGTTTTATCATGAATCCGCTCTATCAGTAACGATTATTAATAGTAATAAATGAAGAAGCAGAAGTCAACCGTTACCCCAGATTCCCACACTTTTTCAAATGCTTGCACTATCTTTTTTCATATACCCTCGGCCGCTGCGGATCCAGGACCTGCTAGAGGCCGGAACATTTTCTTGCCTGCCCCGCACACGGGACACTTCCAGTCTTCGGGCAGATCCTGAAATCGCGTTCCCTTGGGAATCTTGCCCTTTCTGTCCCCCCTGTCCGGGTCGTAGATGTATCCGCAGTTGACAGTCTGACACTGGTACATTTCCTCAGGCTTCGCCATTTTTTCCTCCATATACCCCTTCGGGAGCGACCTCAGTCCACCTTGTAAAAGACCTTGGCCTTGGCCCCGCAAACAGGGCACACCTCCGGGGGCTCTTTTTCCGCGGTGTAGCCGCACACCGGGCAGATGTAATAGTCCATGTCTTCCAGGGAACCCAGGTTGTCCAGGGCTTTCTGGTAGAGGCCCGCGTGCACCTCTTCCACCTGGTTTGCATACCTGAAGGATCGCTCCGCCGCCTTCCGGCCTTCCTCTTCAGCGGCCTTGATCATTCCGGGGTACATGTCCTTGAACTCATGGGTTTCCCCTTCGATGGCCTCCTTCAGGTTCTCCTCGGTACTCCCGATCCCGCCCAGTGCCTTGAGGTGAGCGTGCGCGTGAACCGTCTCCGCCTCGGCCGCCGCCCGGAAGAGTTTGGCCACCTGTGGGTGCCCGTCTTTTTCCGCCTGTTTTGCAAAGGCCAGGTACTTTCGGTTGGCCTGGGACTCCCCCGCAAACGCCTCTTTCAAATTCTGCTCCGTCTTGCTCATTTTTCTTCACCCTCCTCGGTTACTTTTTGTCTTCCTTTTTTTCGAAACTCTTTTTCTCCCCGCACTCCGGGCATTTCTGGGGCTTGCACCGCCCTTCCTTTTCACAACCGCACTTGGAACACTGAAACTGCGCCATGATCATCCCTCCTCTTCATTTTCATCATCTCTCCACCACCCTTTGCGGATGTGGGCCTCCCGCTCCTTCTCCACAAGACCCTTGAGCTTGTATGCGGAATCCCGGAGAACCGCGTAAAGGATACCGCACCCCACATCTTCCCTGACCATATCCCCCCGATCCGCAAGATCGATCATGGAGTGGACCATTGCCATGGTTTCCTTCAATGTTTTGTCACAGGCCTTCATGAGTTCTCCGGGCTTACTTTTCGAGCGGCGTCCTGTCCACCCTGTACATCAAGTTCCGTACCACAAAAAAGGCCGTCCTTTCATTTTACATAACCCCCCGGCCTGACAAAGAATTTTTTTACCGAGAGCTTTTTGGGCACCCAAAGAACCGTCTAATGTGAGACACTTTAACGAGACACCCCCATCGCCCCGGGGCGGCGGCCTGGAAGAAAGAGGCTCGAGACAGGCACGCAGGCCTCCTGCCGCTATTCGTGCGGAAACCGGAGGGGGACGCTTGGCACGACCTCCAGGGAATTGTCTCAAATTCTATCACGAGACACTTGTGTTTCATGAGACAGAAAGACCGGAAAGGCGCCGGACAGGAGGAAGGTATCTCGATTTTTTTTACAACATCTCCTGCTTGTTTTGGCACTGTACCTCCGGGTTGCTTTTGATATAATCCACCTCTGTCACGCCATCCCAATCAGGACTCGGACGCCACGTCAAAGGAGAGGACAATGGACAAGGAAGCAACCGCCGTCGGAAGGAGCTTTCCGCGGATAGACGCCCTGGAGAAGGCCACCGGACGGGCGAAATACGGAATCGATCTCGAGATGGAAGGCATGCTGCACGCCAAACTCCTTCGAAGCACCAGGGCCCACGCGCGCGTGACCCGCATTGACGCCTCAGGGGCTTTGCGCCTGCCCGGCGTGCGGGCGGTCGCCACCATCGAAGAGGTCCCCAAGGTCGTCCAGTACTGGTTTTTCCTCCGGAGTGAAAAAAAAGAAAAAGAGATGGTTCTCCTGGACAACATTGTCCGGTTTGTGGGGGACCCGGTGCTCGCCGTGGCGGCCGAAGACGAGGAAACGGCCGAGGAGGCCGTCACCAGGGTGCGGGTCTCCTACGAGCCGCTCGAGGCCGTGTTCGACCCCCTGGAGGCCCTCCAGGGCGCCGGGATCCCCATACACTCAAAGGGCAACGTGGCCTTTCGGGTGGAAAAACAGTTCGGGGACACTCGAAAGGGCTTCGAGGAGGCGGACCTGATTCTCGAAAACCACTACCAAACCTCCAAACAGAAACACGCGCCCCTGGAGCCCATTGGCACGTGCCTCGCGGACTTCCGACCGGACGGGCGCCTGACGGTCCATTCCTCCACGCAGCTCCCCCACTGGAGCAGGATGTACATGGCCAAGGCCATGGATCTCCCCATGCACAGGGTTCGGATCATCAAGCCCTTCACCGGCGGGGCCTTCGGAGGGAGATGCGGCCTCATACACGGTCTGGAGATGATGACCTCGTGGCTTTCCCGAAAGACCGGGCGGCCCGTCCGCATGTCCTTCAGCCGACGGGAGGAGTTCCTGGCCACGGAGTCCCGCCACCCCATGGCCATAAACATCAAGACGGGTGTGAAGCGGGACGGGAGGCTCACGGCCAACGAGATCAGGATACTGGCCGACGTGGGCGCTTACGGCACCCACTACATAGGCGTGCTGGCCGACTGTCTCTCAACGGGCCTTGGGCTCTACGACATCCCGAACGTCGATTTTCAGGCATCGGCGGTTTTCACCAACACCGCCCCGTGCGGGGCCTTCCGGGGCTACGGCAACCCCCAGATGAATTTCGCCCAGGAATCCCAGCTGGACATGATCGCCCAAAAACTTGGGATCGACCCGGTGGAGCTCAGGCGCAGGAACTATCTCCCGGCGGGGCGGACAGACCCCGTGTTTAACGACGAGATCCGCAGCAACGGTCTGGAGGAGTGCCTGGACGAGGGGGCCCGGGTCTTCGGGTGGAAGGGGAAAACGGAGGGGAAAGAGGGACGCGGGGCCCTCAAGCGGGGCCGGGGCATGGCCGTCATGCTCCACGGAACAGGGGCCGCGGGTGCGCTGCCGGACCCGGCCTCGGCGACCGTCATGATCCACGCGGACGGCACGGTGAGCCTCATGACCGCGGCCGCGGACGAGGGGCAGGGAAACCGGACGGCCCTTGCCCAGGTCGCCTCGGAGGTGCTCGGCATAGAAATGGAAAAAATCGGCCTCTCGGAGACGGACACCGCGGTCACACCCCTGGATGGGGGGACCCACGGGAGCCGCCAGGCCTACTGCGGTGGGCACGCCGTGAAGATGGCCTCGGAAAAGGCCAGGGCGAGGCTCCTCGAGTACGCCGCCGGGGAGCTCGAAACGCCCCCGGAGCGGCTGCTCATACGGGAGAGCAGGATCCACGACGCTCAAAACCCGGAAAAAGGCATCACCGTGGCCGATCTCATGCGAAAGGTCCAGATCGCCGACATGAGCGTCTGCGAGCAGATCGTGGAGACCTTCTCCGGGGTGGCGCCCGCCATGCCCGGCTACTACGGCGCGGATTTTGCCGAGGTGGAGGTGGACACCGAGACGGGCGAAGTCCGTGTGCTCCGATTGACCGGCGCCTTCGACGTGGGGAGAGCCATCAACCCCGGCTTCGTGAAGGGACAAATCACGGGCGGAGGGGTCATGGGGATCGGGTGGGCCCTGTCCGAGGGACTGATCGTGGAAAAGGGCAGGATCCTCAATGCGGGCCTCACGGATTACCTGATACCAGGGGCACAGGATATCCCGCGGATGGACGCCCTCATCGTGGAATCCCATGAGCCCACCGGCCCCTTTGGGGCCAAGGGCATCGGCGAGGGGAGCATGGTCTGCGTGGCATCGGCCGTCGCCAACGCGGTGGCGGATGCCGTGGGGGTCCGAATCCGGGACCTTCCCATCACGGCCGAGAAGATCCTCTCGGCCCTGAGGGACCCGGGCCTGCGGTGAGCGAGTGGAATCGGAAGGTCAATTTTTGCTCATCAGGAGGTTCACGGCGCTTTCCAGGCCGTCCAGGGTCAGCTCGAACATGGGGAAGATCTCGCGGATGATGTGGATGGTGCGCGTGTACGCCCACTCGTCCTCCATCCTGGGGTTGAGCCAGACCGAGCGGGGAAAGGTGTTCGCGATGAACTGCAGCCTTTCATAGCTGGGCCTGCCGGACCTCTCCTCGAAGTGGATGGAGCCGTCCGTGGCCATGAGCTCGTAAGGGGCCATGCTCGCATCCCCCACGATGACGAGCCGTGTCTCGGGGTCCAGCCTCGGCAGCTCGCTCACCCTGAAGGGCTTGCTCCGCCGGGGGGGATCCGCCCACAGGACGTCGTAAATGGTGTTGTGGAAGAAGTACGTGCGGAGGTCCTTGAACTGGGCCCGGGCGTAGTTGAAGAGGGTCTGCACCACCTCGATGTAGGGGTCCATGGACCACCCGCCGTTGTCGATGGCCAGGATCACCTTGAGCTTGTCCTTGAGGCTCCTGTCAAAGACGATCTCGATCTCCCCGCCGTTTCGCATGGTCTCGGTGATCGTCTTGTCCACGTTCACCTGGTCCTTGGGGCCCGCGGGGACCATGTTCCGGAGCCGCTTGAGGGCTTCGCCCATCTGCGCCTGCGTGAGGGGCCCCTCGTGGGAGTAATCCTTGTAACGCCGGTCCATGGCCACCTTGACGGCGGATTTGTTCCGCGAGACCCCGCCCACGCGCATACCCCCTGGATGGACCCCGGAATGGCCCACCGGGGAGGTGCCCCTGGTCCCGATCCACTTGTTCCCGCCGTGGTGCGCTTCGGTCTGTTCCTTGAGCCGCTCCATGAAATATTCCATGAGCTCCTCCGGGGTCAGTTTGGAGAGCTCGTCCTCGTCCACCCCCAGGGCCCTGGCAAGGTCCTCCGGTGACTTGAGCCACTCCTCGAGCATGGCCCGGGCCACCTCTTCGAGCTCGTATTCCGTGGGGTCCTGGAGCTCGGCCCCCTGGAACTCGTGGGCAAAGACCTGGTCGTAGAGGTCGAAGTATCGCTCGCTCTTGACCAGGATGGCCCTGGCCGCGGTGTAGAAGTCCTCTATGGTGGAGATGACTCCCATGCCCAGCGCCTGCTGGAGCTTGAGAAAGGCCGTGGGGGTCACGGGAATTCCCATCCGTTTCAACGTGTAGAAAAATTCTATGAACATAGGCCTGTTTCTCTCACACACGAAAACGACGGACGCTGTTCTGGGCCACCGCATAGTCCGGGCTCTTCTTGAAAAGCACACCGAGAAAGGGGATGTCCCCCTTGACCAGCTGCCTGGGCTTGAAGTCCGGGTCGGACTTGAGGGCCCGGATCCAGTTGATGAGCTCCCTGGTGGCCGGCTTCTTTTCCACACCGCGGATTTCCCTCACCTTGTAAAAGGCCTCCACTGCATTGTCCAGGAGGTCCTGGCTCACCCGAGGGAAATGGACGTCCACGATGCGGCGCATCATGTCCGGCTCGGGAAAGGCGATGTGATGGAAATTACAGCGGCCCAGAAACGGGTCCGAGAGGTCCTTCTTGGCGTTGGAGGTGATGATGATCACGGGGCGGTTTTTCGCCCGGACCCTCTTGTCGATCTCGATGATGTCGAACTCCATCTGATCCAGGACGTCCAGCATGTCGTCCTGAAAATCCGTGTCCGCCTTGTCGATCTCGTCGATCAAAAGGACCACGCGCTCGCCGGCCGTGAAGGCCTGGCCGATTTTGCCCATCTTGATGTAGTCCTCGATGTTGCTCACGTCCCGCGAGGAGTCGCCGAAGCGGCTGTCGTTGAGGCGGGTGAGCGTGTCGTACTGGTACAAGGCCTCGATCAGCTTCATGCTCGACTTCACGTTGAGCACAAGCAGCTTCATCCCAAGGGCCTCCGCAATGGCGTGGGCAAGCATGGTTTTACCGGTCCCGGGTTCGCCCTTGAGGAGCAGGGGCATCTCGAGGGCCATGGAGACGTTCACGATCTGGGCAAGCTCGCTGTCCAGAACATATTTTGTGGAGCCGGTGAAGGTCTTTGTTTCAATAAAGGATTTCTCGCTGGACATGGGATCACTCCTTCGAGGAATTTCCTCACGCGCCTGTCCGGCGCGGATCAAGTTCTTCACAAAAGAAAACATGCGATTTCCGCTTAATTTTTAAATTTAATCATTTTCGGAAAAGGGTCAATACTATCGAAAATATCAGGGGCCTGTCAAACAGGCACTTTGTCCGACTCGGGATTTTCCGGCGAGGGATCGATCGACCCCGTCGAAAAACATGTGCAACAGGGCGCGCGCCTGTGATAGGAAAAAACTGACCATATGATCTTACCAAGAGGAGGACGCAGGATATGCCGCTCAGTTTTCAGACTTTGAACCGGGGCCCCATTGCCTTTGGTTTTTTCAACACGGAGACCGATCTTCTTCTCATGAATCATTACTTTATCTTCGCCCCGGAGTTCTGCCGAAACATGGAGGCGCTGGCCTCTGATTCCAGCGTGGGAGTCTTTTCGACCCAGTGGGAGGTGGACGTCATCGAGGATCCCATGGACATCGGGGACCTCATGGGCGCCATCCACAACATCCGGCACCTGGGGTTCATTGGGGACGTCTACAAGAAACTTCCCTTCCCGGCCGACCCCGAGGACTTTCACCAGAACCCCGAAGGCTACAGGACGCGTGATGAAATCCGATCTCTTCTGGACGACTATTCCAGGCAGGCGACCATCCCCTTTTCAGCGGACCCCGGGCAGGGCGTCGTCGTCATCGGGGATTTCAGCTTTTCCCGCTCGAGCTTCCTGGAACTGGTCCAGTATGTGTGGCTGGGAGGCTATCCCCGGTGGAGGGACATGATCCGGCCGGACTACGTCCTCCGCATGAAAGAGAGGATTCTGGGTGGAGAGAACCCTGTCTTCGAGGGGTTCGTGTTTTCCGATGAAAAACCGGGGGCGCCCCGTTTGCTCTTTTGAAAAAGAGAAAAGAGAAGAAAAAAAACAAAGAAAAGCATTACCACGAAGGACACGAAGAAGGCACGAAGAACACAAAGAAAAGACAAGGAAAAGAAATAGAGACCGAAGGACCCGATAAGACCGATTTTCGTCATTCCGGCGAAAGCCGGGATCCAGCGGCCTTCACGAACTAAAAAGCTTTGACACGAAACGAAAAATAAGGGTGAAAAAAAGGATAAAACTAATCTGAGACCCAGAACCTGAGATACTCCCTTCCCTCGCTCCGGGCCTGCCGCCGGAGTTCCGCGGCCTTCGCCTCGGCCTGGATTTCGGAGTCTTCCCCCTCGAATCGGGCGACCGCCCTCTCCTCCCCCGATCTCTGGTCCATCTCTATGACCTTGTGCATCATGGCGGCACTCCTCCTTTTTGAGCAGCCGATTCTTCAAAAAACCTTTCGAAGCACCCGGCAGGGCCCCGTCAAAGTTCTCTAAGTATTAGAAAACTGGATTGAACAAAATAGTGCTGGCTTTTTTCTTTCTCATGGGATAAGCTGGCCGCTATGGACAACGAATCAACCTCACCCATACCCAGCA